>MDTC01008170.1_pt1 | contig 12117 bp, 9 predicted proteins | sample 811181 | NCBI WGS metagenome assembly MDTC01 (sample SAMN05326644, study PRJNA326480) | marine metagenome | isolation source: seawater | place: Pacific Ocean: North | collected 2011
TATACATTATTCTTCAGAAATTTTTTTTATTTACTTTTTTACTAATATATAGCTTAAAGTATATCTAATTTTACTCAATTTATTTTTTAATGTAGAGTATTTTTAAAGGAATTATTTTATGTCTTGGAAAAAAGAAATTGATGAAATTAAATTTAGAAAATCTATTGCTCTTAAACTAGGAGGTAAAGATAAAGTAATAAAACAACACAATGCTGGTAGACTTACTGTGAGAGAAAGAATCTCTTATTTATTAGACAAAGATAGTTTTAATGAAGTTGGTATTTTAGCAGGACAGTCAAGCTATGATAGTATTGGCAACCTTAAAGATATTACTCCAGCTAACTCTATTATTGGCCATGGCTTAATCAATAATATGCCAGTTGCTGTATACGGTGATGACTTTACTATTAGAGGTGGAGCAGCAGATGCAGCTATTTGGGAAAAAATGATTTCTGCTGAAAAATTAGCAAATGACTATGAGATTCCTATAATCCGCCTGATTGAAGGCACAGGGGGTGGAGGATCAGTAAAATCATTAGAGAAAGATGGTTATTCTTATGTACCAGCTAATCCTGGTTGGGATGTAGTTGTTGATAATCTAGGTAAGGTTCCAGTTATCTCTTTAGCATTAGGTCCAGTTGCTGGATTAGGAGCAGCTAGACTAGTTAGTAGTCATTTTTCTTTGATGGTTAAAGAATTGAGTCAAATTTTTGTTGCAGGCCCTCCTCTCGTAGAAAAAGTAGGAGAAAAATTAACAAAAGAAGAATTAGGTGGCTACGATATACACAGTAAAAATGGTGTAATAGATAATGTTACTTTAACTGAAAAAGAAGCTATGGATAAAACTAAACTATTTTTATCTTACATGCCTAAATCTATTTATCAAATTCCCTCTGTGATTAAAAGCAAAGACTCCGCAAGCAGAACAGATAAATCTTTAATAAATATTATTCCAAAAAATAAAAGAGAAAGCTATGATATAATGCCAATTATAAAGTCTATTCTTGATAAAAATTCATTTTTTGAAATTGGAGAAAATTATGGGTTATCCGTTATTACTGGATTAGCTAGATTAGATGGATATCCTATCGTATTAGTTGCTAACAACCCCCAAGTTTATGGAGGTGGCTGGACATCCAATGCTTCAAAAAAAATTGTTAAAATTTTAGATTTTGCACAAACCTTTCACTTTCCTATTTTGCATCTAGTAGACAATCCTGGATTTATAATTGGAAAAAATGCTGAAAAAGAAGCTACTATAAGATATGGTGCCAGAGCACTAACAGCTATTTATCAATTAAATATACCAATATGTACTGTTTTACTTAGAAAGGCTTTTGGAGTGGCTGGTGCTGCAAATACTAATCATACAAAGTATAGATATAGATTAGCTTGGCCCTCTGGAGATTGGGGATCACTGCCATTCGAGGGTGGACTTGAAGCAGCCTATAAATCAGACTTAGAAAAATCAAATAATCCTGATCAACTTAAAAAAGATATTGAGTATAAAATCAAAATAGCTTCCTCTCCATTTAGAACAGCAGAAAAATTTCTTATAGAAGATATCATAGACCCTAAAGATACCAGGACTAAAGTTTGTCAATGGGTCAAATTAGCTTTTCCTACTTTAAAAACAGGAGCAAGCTCATTTGGTTTCAGACCTTAAATTTTAAATTATATAAAAAAAGGGCAGCTAAACTGCCCTTTTAAAACTTTTAAGTGAACAGGGTTTTGGATTACATTCCCATGCCACCCATACCGCCCATGCCGCCCATGCCGCCCATGCCGCCCATGCCGCCCATGTCTGGCATAGCAGGAGCATCTTCTTTTTTCTCAGGAGCATCAGCTATCATTGCTTCTGTAGTTATTAGTAATCCTGCAACTGAAGCAGCATCTTGTAACGCAGCTCTAACAACCTTTGTAGGATCAATTATTCCTTTTGCAACCATATCTACATATTTTCCATTCTGAGCGTCAAATCCGTAGTTTTTAGATTTAGCATCTCTAATTTTTCCAACTACAATGGAAGCATCGTACCCTGCATTAAAAGCTATTTGTCTGATAGGTGCCTCAAGTGCACTTCTAACTATATCAATACCAACTTTTTGGTCATTATTAGCAGGTTTGAGATTATTTAAAGCCTTCATAGAATATAAAAGAGCAGTTCCGCCTCCAGGAACTATACCTTCCTCTACTGCAGCCCTAGTAGAGTTCATTGCATCTTCTACTCTATCTTTTCTTTCTTTAACCTCAACTTCTGTTGCTCCACCAACATTAAGAACAGCAACTCCTCCTGCTAACTTAGCAAGTCTCTCTTGAAGTTTTTCTTTATCATAATCAGAAGTAGCCTCTTCAATTTGTGCTCTAATTTGATTACATCTTCCTTCTATATCTTTCTTCTTACCTGCACCTTCAACAATAGTAGTTTCTTCCTTTGTTAAAATAACTTTTTTTGCAGTACCCAACATTTTAAGCTCGATAGATTCTAGTTTTACTCCTAATTCTTCGCTTATAACAGTTCCTGAAGTTAAAGTCGCCAAATCTGCAAGCATCGCTTTTCTTCTATCTCCAAAACCTGGTGCTTTACAAGCTGCAACTTTTAAACCGCCTCTTATTCTGTTTACCACTAAAGTAGCTAGTGCTTCGCCTTCTATATCTTCCGCTATAATCAATAATGGCTTACCAGATTGCACAACTTTTTCTAATATTGGCAACATAGGTTGTAAAGAGGTTAATTTTTGTTCATGTATTAAAATGAAAGGATCTTCTAGTTCAGCTATCATTTTTTCTGCATTAGTAACAAAATAAGGAGATAGGTAACCTCTATCAAATTGCATTCCTTCTACCACATCAAGAGTAGTTTCTAGAGATTTTGCCTCCTCAACAGTTATTACGCCTTCTTTACCTACTTTTTCCATAGCATTAGAAATTAATTCACCAATTTCTTTTTCACCATTAGCAGAAATAGTTCCAACTTGTGCTACTTCAGATGGGTCATTTACTTTCTTGCTTAATTTATTTAATTCTTCTACAACTGATGCAGTTGCCATATCAACCCCTCTTTTAACATCCATGGGATTCATACCGGCAGCTACTGCTTTATGACCTTCTCTTACTATAGCTTGAGCTAAAACGGTCGCTGTAGTAGTTCCATCTCCAGCTACATCATTTGTTTTACTAGCTACTTCTCTTACCATTTGTGCTCCCATATTTTCAAACTTATCCTTTAGCTCGATTTCTTTGGCTACTGTCACCCCATCCTTGGTAGTTCTTGGAGCTCCAAACGATTTATCAATAACTACGTTTCTTCCCTTTGGTCCTAAAGTTACTTTTACAGCATTTGCTAAAGTATCAATTCCTCTTAACATACGCTCTCTTGAATCTGATGAAAATTTTACTTCTTTTGCAGACATTTTTTTTTCCTTTTATTTAAATTATTTAACTAACAATACCCATTATGTCAGACTCCTTCACTATAACATAATCTATGTTGTCTATAGTAACTTCGGTGCCAGACCACTTACCAATTAAGACTTTATCACCTTTTTTAACATCTAATGGTGTTACAGTACCATCTTCGGCTTTTTGTCCAGATCCAACAGCAACGACTTTGGCTTGCATTGGTTTTTCTTTAGCCGTATCAGGGATAATAATTCCCCCTTTAGTGATATCTTCCTCACTTTCTCTTTTTACCATAACTCTATCATGTAATGGACGAAAATTCATATTTACCTCATTGTTTAAGTTAAGCACTCTCTTATTAAGAGTGCCGATAGCTAATATGTGGGTATAACATTTAAAAGTTCAAGTGTAAATATGATTTATTTATTTTTTTTTTAAACCTCTTAATGTAATATAGGAAATGGCATGCTTGTAAACTAGAGTAGAACTATTATTGTAGCTAATCAATAATGAAAAGTTATCAAATTTCTCTAATTTACATGTTAAAATCAGTCCATTAATTAAATTTATATCTAAGGTTTTATTATTCATTATTAGCTCTTGAAGATACTTATCTTGCAAGCTTTTATGTTCTGGTTGCTTATGTGGCATGATTTATTATCACCTCAATTAATTTGTTAAAAATTAATTCACTTATCTTATCTTTATCTGTTTTAAGTTTTAAATTATCAATTTTGTTAGCTAATAACAATAAAGAAGAACTATTAGTTAAAAACACTCCATCAGAATTTACTAAAGTATTCATGCTAATATTTTTTTCAGTAGCTTTAATATTTAAATCCTTTGCAATTTGAAATACTATTTTTCTGGTTACACCAGGTAAAATATTTTTAGTTAAAGGTGGTGTAAACAAATTTTTATTTTTTATCATCCAAATATTAGAAGTTGTAGCTTCTGTAATCATTTTTTTTTCATCATACATTACACATTCAAAAGAATTATTTTTTAATGCTTTTTGTTTTAATAAAACATTACCTAAAAGAGAAGTTGACTTTATATTACTTAATTTCCATCTGATATCTTTATTTGAAATTAGAGATATAGTTTTGTTTGATTTAAATACGTTTTTATGGAGCGCACTGATAATTAGAGAAGGCATAATATCTTTATTCCAATTATGATTTCTAGAGGCTATACCTCTAGAAATTTGTATATATATCAAACCAAACTTTAAATTATTTAAGTCTATAATTTCTTTACATTTAAAAATTAAATTTTTTATATTGTTAAAATTTTTTATATCAAGCATGCTTAATGATTTTATAAGTCTATCTAAATGCTCTTTCCAAAAAACTAATTTACCTTCATATACAGCAACTACCTCATAAACTGAATCGGAAAAATGAATGCTTCTATCATTTATTGATAATCTTGCATTATTTAAAGTTAAATATTTTCCATTTACGAAAGCAAATTTAGACATACTAATTTCTTATAGAAAATTTTTGAAAAATCAATAAGTATCCTATAACTTCAAATCTTCCAAATATCATTAAAAAATTTAAAATTAAATAAATGAAAGAATTTTTTTTTAATTCAATTCCATTTATAAATAAAAAACCTTCTCCAGAATTTGTTAAAGCAGCTAAAGAAACAACAAAAGAGTCAAAAACTGGATAACCTGTTAATGTCATACTAAGAACAGTTCCTATTATAAATAGACTTCCTAAAGAAATAAGAGAATAGAGACTATTCAACTCTTTTTGATAAAAACCTTTTTTGATTAGTTCAATTCCATAAACTTTATGATTTAATATTAGTTTTTTAAGTTCATCTTTAACTTTAATAAAAATTATAGTTATTCTATCAATTTTTAATCCTCCTCCACTACTTCCAGAAAAACTTCCAACCATGATTAAAAATAAGAAAATAAAAAATAGAGGATATATTTTTTGTAATATTAAAATATTATTTAGTTTATTAGGTAATATTCCAGTAGTAGTAATATAAGAAAGATAAATAAATAAATTTTCAGAAAAGGATAAGAAATTAATCCTAAAAAAAATAAAAAAAATAATTAAGAAAGCTATAAGAATTAGAAAACTTCTTTTGACTGATTTAATATAGAATGATTCTAAAACTCGACGATTTTGTATAAATAAAAAAAAAGGAAGAAGAAAAATACTTACTAATAACAAAAAAGAATAAATAATTAGATAAATATTGCTAGAATAATAGAATCCTAGCAAGGGACCAAAACTTCCCACATGTCCACCAGTAGAGATTATTGCAGTAGCAATCATAAAAGCATTAAATATGTCTTTTAACGAAATACTTAATAAAATTATAAATAAAAAAAAAATAAAAAAATAATAAGCAATAAACTTTAATACTAAAGTTTTATTAAAAATTACAATTTTATTATGTTTATTAAAAAAAACTAAAAAGAAAAGTATATAACTTAGAACAGAAAAGAAACCTCCTATTAATTGAATAATAGAACACCAAATATTAAATGCATCAGAATTATTCAAGATATCTAAAAGTTTATGATGAAATCCAGTTGTAGTAATTAAACTTGTGCTAATAAAAAAAATATTACTAATACTAAAAGTATCTACAAAAGAAAAAAATGGTATTGCTGATACTAAAATTAATAAAAGCCAAGAAAAAAAAATAGTTATAGTAACACTTTTCTCTTTAAATTTATCATTATAAAACAGTGATTTAAAATAAATACCTATTACAGTACTTACTATAAAACTTATAAAAAAAATGCTTGCATATTTACTAGAGCTTAAAAAACATTTGAGTGATAAAAGTAACGCTAAACCGCCATATAAATAAAAGGTTAGTTGGAGTGAATAATTAAGTAGATTTTGCATAGACTAAATAAGTTCATTATCATCAAATAAAAACTCTTCTAATTCATGTATAGCTTCGTGTAAAACACACATAACTACTTTATCATTTGCTTCAATAACTGTATCTCCAGTTGGAGTTAATACTTTATTCTCTCTAACAACTGCACCAATTATACTATTTACTGGCAAATTTGAATCTCTTAATGAATTGCCAGTTAATCTAGATCCTTTCTTCACTAAAAACTCAATAATCTCTGCTTTCCCACCTTGTAACTCATATATATCTGATATATCACCCTTTCTAATATACTTTAAGACTTTGGATACGGTAAGCTCTTTTGGAGAAATTATACCATCTATATCCATAAGAGATATTACAGGTAAATATTTATCACCTTTTAATAGAGCATAGCAGTTTTTTGCACCAGCTTTTTTTGCTAATGTAGAGACCAAAGTATTAATTTCATCACTATTAGTCACAGAAAAAACAATATCTGCTTCTGATATTTCTGCCTCTTGTATTATTTCAGGCTCCACAGCGTCCCCTAATAAAACATTAGCTTTTTCTAATTGAATAGCAGCTCTTTCTGCAGTTTCTTTATTATTTTCTATTATTGTAATAGAAGAATCTGGTTCATTAATTTCAAGTATTTTCGCAATATTTAACGCAACTATCCCAGCTCCAATTATTACTACCCTCCTGCTTTTAATTATTTTCTTTCCAAAAACATTCAATACTCTTTTTATATTATTTGAATCAGATAATAAATAAATATCATCTCCTTCCTTAAGCTCCTCTGATTTGCTAGGTATTATAGTTTTTTCATTTCTTACCATTAAAATAACTTTTGTATTGAGGTTAGGAAATAACTCAGTTAGTTCTTTTAAAGGTGTTTCTAGGACAGGACATTCGCTATCTAGTTTAAACCCTATTAATCTAACTTTATCTGCAGCAAAAGATATTAAGTCGTGCGCTCCTGACACAGCTACCAATCTAGCTAATAAGCTAGCAACTTCATCCTCTGGTGAAATTATATAATCAACTCTAAATCCAGACTCAGAAAATAAATCACTCCACTTATCATTTAAAAACTCTTTTTCTTTAATTCTAGCAATAGTAGTAGGTATTTTAAATAATATTTTAGAAATTTCACAAGTTAATATATTTGTTTCATCATTATCAGTTACTGATATTAAAAGGTCAGTTTCACTTATATCTGCCTGAGATAAAATTTCTGGGTTATAGCTTTTTCCTACTAATGTTCTAACATCAATATTAGAAGAAAGCTTTTCTAACTTCTCTAAACTCTCATCTATTACAGTAACTTTCATATTGTCTGTAGATAGATATTTAGCTAAGCTATAACCTACTTCTCCTGCTCCACATATAATAATATTCATTTATTTATTATCCTTATTAAGAGATTTTAGTTTTCTATGCAAAGCTGATCTCTCCATACCTATAAAGTCAGCAGTTTTAGAAACATTATCATTAAACCTTTGCATTTGAAGGTTAATATATTCTTTTTCAAAAAGTTCCCTTGCTTTTTTAAGAGACAAACTAAGCATTTTCTTTTGAATTATATTAGAAAAGTTTTCATTATCTTTAGTATTATCATATGACATAATTAACTTTCCTATTTCATCAGATGTATGATTTTGAGAAACTATTAAAAGATTCTCAATAATACTTTTCAATTGTCTTAAATTTCCACTTAGATTAAGTGATTGTAATTGATTGTAGTGCTCTTTTAAAATTTTATTATTCTGCAACCCTAAACTTTTGCTACAATTTTCTAAAAAATAATCTATAAAATATGGTATGTCATCTATGCGTTCTTTTAGTGAAGGGACATGAATTGGAACAACGTTTAATCTGTAGAATAAATCCTCACTAAATAATTTATTTTTTATCATTTCTTTTATATTCTTTGAAGATGCCGTTATTATTCTAATATCAACTTCTACCGAATATTTTCCATTAACTCTATTAAACCTATTTTCAGTTAAAAGCTTTATTAATCTTCTTTGAGATTTATTACAAAGGTTTGTAGCCTCATCTATATACAGTGTGCCATTATGTGCTTGCTCTATCAACCCAATTCTCTCAGGTGTCCCATCAGGATTTTCTCTGCCAAAAAGTTCCTCTTCTATATCATCTGCAATAAGTCTTTTTGTATTAACAAATACTATGGCACCTGAGGATCTTTTTGAAGTATTATGAATTAATTTAGCAATATGTTTTTTTCCACTTCCGGAAGGCCCAGAAATAAACACTCTACTTTTCGTTGGCGCTACTTTTTCTATAATTGATTTAACTAATAAAGCTGCTGAGGACTCACCTATAAATTTTACATCATCATCCATAAACTGACTAATTTTTTTCTTAAGTTCAGCATTATCAATTGCTCTTTTAATATTTAACAGTAATAGGTTTGTATCAAAAGGCTTTTCTAAAAAATTAAAAGCTCCAACATTTAATGAATTAATTGCCATTTGTATAGTTCCATGTCCACTAATCATAATAATAGGTAAATTTGGATAACTTTTTTTAATAAGTTTTAAAATTTCTATTCCATCTAATTTACTATTTTCTAACCATACATCTAATAAAATTAAAGCTGGAATTCTTTTAGATATTTCCTTTTTAATACTATTATAGTCCCATGCAAGTCTAGTATTAAAGCCTTCATCTTGTAAAATTCCAGCAATAAGCTGTCTTATATCTTCTTCATCATCAACGATTAAAATATCTTTATTCATAAAAACTCAATATTAAATTATAGGAAATGATAATGTTACCGTAGCCCCTTTTTTATTCTTATTATTTTTTAATTCTATACTCCCTTTATGATCTTCCATAATTTTTTTTACTACTGCTAAACCAAGTCCTGAACCTTTTTTTGAACGAGATATGTAGGGCTCTAGCAAATTTTGCTTATCTAATGGGAAACCTATGCCGTTATCTATAAAGTCTAGATAACACATATTATTTTTTCTTGATAAACTAATTTTAATTTTACCTTCTATATTAGTTTTATGTTCATTAATAGCATTAATAGAATTTTTAAAAAGATTATTTAAAGCCTGATTTATTAAGTTAGGATCAGCTTTTAAATTTATTTTTTCTATTTTTCCTAAGTTGCTTTTAATAGATAACTTTTGATTAGCTAGCTTAATCATACTTATACTTCCTATTATAATCTCATTTATATTAACATTCTGAAAAATTGGCCTAGGCATTTGAGCAAATGTAGAAAACTCATTTACCATTCTATGAATTGTAGAAACTTGTCTTATTATTGTATCTATGCAATGTATAAAGATATTTTTTTCATCAGTAATTTTATTAAGATATTTATATTTGAGTCTGTCTGCAGATAGTTGAATAGGAGTTAAAGGGTTTTTTATCTCATGAGCAATTTTTTTTGCAATATCTGACCAAGCAGCTGCTCTTTGTACTTTTATAAGCTCTGTAATATTTTCTATAGTTACTACATACCCACTATTTAAACTTTTATAGTTTTCAAAAGAAATTCTAATTACAAATGTTTTTCTTTTACCTTTATAAGAATAATCTAATTGCTCTTCCCTATTAGAGAAATTTAAATCTTTAACATTTTCAATAATCTTTTTTAAGGCAGGAAAAATGTCAAATATACTAATACCTATTAATTTACTAGCGTCATACTCTAATAATTCTATTGCTGACTTATTAACTAAAAAGATTTTATTTTTTGAGTCAATGCCCAACACACCAGATTTTACACCTGTTAAAACTGACTCTGTAAATCTTCTTCTTGTATCTATTTGCTCATTAGCTGTTATTAGATCTTTTCTTTGATCATAAAGTTGCTTTACCATTCTATTAAAACTTTCTATTAGTGAACTTATTTCATCTTTTTTATCACTATTATTATATATCCTTACTTTAAGATTACCTGAGCTAACACTTTCTGAAGCACTAATCAATGAAGATATAGGCCCTGTTAAGGAATTTGCGAATGCAATACCTAACCAAATTGCTAAAAGTAATAAAATTAAAGCCACCAACAAAAAAACCATAGTAAATGTAATTCTACTTTCTTCACTACTTTTTTTAGCTTCTGAATAATCATTTACTGCTTCTTTTACACTTTTGAGATTATAAATTATTTCAGGATCTAAATATCTAGAAAAATAGAGGTAGAGACCAAAGTGACCAATTAATGGAGTGATCACTGATAAATTATTATTTTTATTATCATTAATAAACACCAAAGGCGAGCTTTTGTCTTTTCTGTTAGAAAAAATGTTGCTAGGAGATATGTTTCTTGGAAGGAAAAAGCTATTTCTCGAGGCAGCTATTATATTACCATTATTATTTATTACAGCTAATTCATTAGCATCTCTTTCTATAGCTAAATCATTTAGAATATAATTTAATTGTAATCTATTATTAAAGTATGAACTATTGTAATTAGAAAGTTTTAAGCTAATAAAAAGTGCATCGCCCTCAACTTTTTTTTTAATTTCTACAGCATAATTTTCTGCAATTGCTGCAGATTTCACTAAAGCAGTTTGAACTCTTTTACTAAACCATGCTTCTATTCCTTGCTCAAAAAAGATAACAGCTAAAATAGCTACTATAACTACAGGTATAATTGCTATTGTTGCAAAAACTCCCACAATTTTTGAATGCAGTTTAGAAGCTGCCCTATTTTTTCTTATATTAAATATTAACTTACTTAATTCAAATAAAATTAGTAATAACAATAAAATAAAAGATAGTATTCCAAAAAAAAGAAAGATCCACACCGTTCCTGGATTGCTATCTGCTGTATTATGTATAGAGTAAAAAATTCCAATTGCAGATGAAAAACAAAACAAAAAAATAAAAGGAATAAATGTTCTTTTTAAATTACTAATTGAAAAATTTATCATTTATCACTGCTGGTTGTATTTTTAATAATTTCAATTTCATAATCATCCATTTTTTTTCTTAGGGTATTACGGTTAATGCCTAGTAACTGAGAGGATAAGAACTTATTGTTATTTGTATGCTTCAACATTTCTACTATTAATGGTCGCTCAAACTCTTTAATTAATTTATAGTATAAACCTGACTCAACTTTACTGTTAGACAAGAAGCCTCTTATATTGGCGCTAATAAGATTATTAAAATTTAATTTCCAATTTTCTAAAAAATCTTTATTAGCATACTTAAATTCATTATTAATTTCTTGTCTAATTAAAGATGTTTTAATAGACAAATCATTTTTTGAAAAATTATAACACCTCAGCAAAAAACTTTTTAGTTGAGTAAGGTTACCTGGCCATAAATATTCTTCTAATAAAGAAAAAGCATCTTCTCCTAAACTTTTATCCATTTTGTTTGTTAGGTTAAACTCTGCAATTATCTCTTTAACTAAAATTCTTATATCCTCTTTTCTGTTCTTAAGAGGTAATGTAAAAATATTATACATGCTTAAAAAATAAAATAATTCACTAGAAAAATTATTATTACTTAGAATTTGCTTCATATTTTTAGAGCTAGTTGCTATAAATTTAGTATTTTTTGATATTAAGGATGAACTAGGGTTTTTAGATTTTAAAACTGCCAATAAAATATTTTGTATATTAATTGGCATTACCTCAATGTCAGTAAATAAAATAGTTCTAGAAATATCAGAGTTTTTAAGCAATTTAGAATTAAGAAAATCATCTTTGCTTATTTTATTCAATAATAGTTTTTCAAAGTTATTATTTTTATAATCTAAATAGTTTATTTCTAGTAAAGTTTTATTAGGATCTCTTAATGCATTTATAGTGTTTGCTATTTGTCTTTTTCCAGTTCCGTTTTCTCCTGAAA
>MDTC01231560.1_pt1 | contig 12117 bp, 12 predicted proteins | sample 811181 | NCBI WGS metagenome assembly MDTC01 (sample SAMN05326644, study PRJNA326480) | marine metagenome | isolation source: seawater | place: Pacific Ocean: North | collected 2011
GGGTGGAGAAACTGCCGAAATGCCTATGTTATATAAAGGAAAAGATTTTGATTTAGCTGGATTTTGTGTTGGTGTGATTGAAGGTGATATTTACCCTAAAACTATGAATGAAGGAGATTTAATATATGGTATAAAATCCAATGGTATTCATTCAAATGGTTTCTCATTAATAAATAACATGTTAAATGATAATTCATATGATATCCAGGAACTACTTACACCAACTAAAATATATTTTAATGAAATAACATACCTTATCAAAAAATATGGAGATAAAATTAAAGGTTTTTCACATATAACCGGTGGAGGAATAACAGATAACATACCAAGGATAATAAATGATAGTTTATCAATGAATATTAATCAAACATGGACAATTCCAGAAGTATTTAAATGGATATATTCGCGTTCTGATATGAAAATAGAAGATATGTTTAAAACGTACAATTGTGGGATAGGTATGGTTGTAGTATTTGATAAAAGTGTGGATATTAATATAGATGATGAACTAATACATATGGGTAATATAATAACCGGGGATTCAATGATAAATTATGATAATTTTTTAAAAGAATTTAATTAACTTAATAAATAAATTTGAATATTTTATAATTTGTTATAGTAAATACAAAATGAGGGTTATTAATATCGCAGCTAGCAACCTTGCTAAATTAACAGGTCATAATAGATATGATAGCATTGAAGAGACAATTAAATATATCCTTAATTCAAATAATATTAAAAAATATGATATCCCCAAAACAAATGTGGAAAATCAATTGAGACTAATGAATAAAAAAGAAATAGCAAAAATAACGAAATTTTTAGGGATAGATCATAATAGTGATATTCAATATATTGAAAGTATTATTAATAGATCTATCATAGTACCTAGCTCTAATGGAGACCTAAATGAAGAACAGGCTAAAAAAATAATGGATGAAAAAATAGAAGGAAATTTAAGTATTCCTTTCCTCAATGATTCAATTAAGAAAGATATCAGGATTAGACGTGGGTCTAATCGGGAAAATACTAACCTTAATAAAGCTGAGGTTAAGGGAAATATCACAATTGGTAAAAGGAATTCAAAGATGTATAATAAAATAATGTTTAAAGATCCAAATGGATTATATCAAGTTAATATACGGGGGAAGGTTGATGGTATTAGTGGTGACCATATCGTAGAATCAAAAAATAGAGCAAACCGTCTATTTAATGAACTAAGGGCATACGAAAGAGTTCAATTAGAAGCCTATATCCATATTACTGGAATTAAAGATGCTAAACATATAGAACATTTTAATGAAGAAAGCAGAACTATAAATTATAAACATGATTTTGATTTCTGGTGTATGTGTATACGTGAAACGCGTAATTTCATTGATGAACACATACTGCCACATATTATTCAAGAAAAGAATATGGTACCTACATCCGATGAAGTTCAGGATGAGAAACCTATTTCAGAAGAGGGAAAGGATGACAAGCTCACTTCCGCGGACCTCTCCCAACTTGTTCTAGATAATAAAGTCCAGAATATCCTTAACCATAGCGATTAATCATCATCTAATAATGCAAAATCTTTAATCTTTTCCTGTTTCTTTTTCCGTTTTCCTTTTTCTAGTTGTTCATTTCCTTTAAAAATAGTAAAATTATTCTTATGATAAAATGTAACCCTTTTATCAGATTGTTTTTGAAACATTGAAAATCTGTCTTGAAGATCAACGATAAGCGGGTGAAATGCTCTATCACATGCTTTTTGCCTAAAAACACGACCAACCGATTGCTCAACATCTGATTTAGGGGATGCTAATATAACAGTGTTTAACTTAGGTATATCCATTCCTTCACTGGCCATTGAGAATGTGGCTAAGATAATATCTTTTTCTTGCGAATCCCTTAAATCGTCCGGCTTCATACCACCAACATAATATCCTCGTGAATAACCATCTAATAGATTATAAATCAATTCTAAATGACCCCGTCTATCACTTAGAATTAACGTATTTCTCCCTTCAAGTTTATATTTTTTAGTAATATCAATAATAATATTTGTCCGTGGCAAATAATCACATATATTATTAATCATTTTAGGCATACATGGTTCTTTACGAAAGTTCATTTCTTCCTTATTGTAAGATTCATCATTAAAATCGCATTCTATCAATTGGACTTCAACATAATCTTCATTTTTCTTTTTTTGATTATAAACTATATCACCTATATACCACTCAAATACTTTTGATAATCCATCTTTTCTCTTAGGGGTTGCTGATAATCCAAGCATATACTTTGATGCCACTTTAGACATAGATCTTGAAAATACTTCAGCACCTAAATGGTGACATTCATCAAATATCGCCAAACCAAATGAATCAAATGTACCTTCGTCATATTCCTTCATTGATAGACTCTGAACCATCGCTAGGACAATATCTTTATCTTCAATATCAACTGTATCTTGTTGTATTTTTCCGATTCTAGCATCTGGTAAGAACTCTATAATTCTATCCCGCCACTGTGTCATTAAGAAATCCTTATGGACAATCACAACCGTCTTCTTTTTTAATACTGATGCAATATGTAATGCTAGTACCGTTTTTCCACCCCCACACTTAATAGATATTATACCACCACCCTTTTCTCTAGCATTTTTTAGATATACCTCCTCTACTGGTTTTTGTTCTTCTCTTAAATCACCCTTAAAATTAATATTTACATCATCTCCCTCGGTGATTTCATCTCTTTTAGGTTTGCCATACTTATTAATACCATAAAATTTTGGGATATATAGTTTCTTCGGACTTTCCATAAATACTTGAAAGCCGGATTCTTTATTCTGGTTTTTATTAAATGTATATGGTTTTACATATAATTCATCTTTTATAGATTTTATATCTTTTGAAGTATAATCTTTTTTCCGTATGACATAATGACCATTACTGGATATTTTGTTTTCCATTTCCTATATTATATTATAAATATAAGTTTAAATACTATTATTATTTAAAAGTATTCTCATTATATTTATTTAAATGTCAGAACAACCAAACATATCTATTGTTACAGTACTAAACAATATAACTGACCTTTATAAATTAATAGAACATCACTGGAATACAATAGATTATCCGAAAGATAAATTAGAATGGATCATAGTAGATAATTCAAGGGAAAATGATTCTAATAAAATTCCAGCCATTGAAAACGTACTTTATTTACATGTTGATACTCAAGAATTTATTGATAAAATGAAGTTTGATGGAGATGAAGAAAAGGTATTATGGAATTATTATAAAAAATTAGGAAAACTGCCTATAGGATTCTTAAGGGACTATGCGGTTGGTTGTACTCAACATGAATATATTTTACATTATGATATAGATACAATATATACTCCCAAAACATTATCAAGAAAGCTTAGAAAACTACGGGATAATAAGTTAGAATGTATTTATTGTAAATGTATGTTAGGATATGATATATATGCAAAGGAATTATATAAGTTAGAAAACGAACACGGGGGATTCTCATCCACATTATTCCATACACGGGATTTCTGGAAAAGAGGTGGATTTAAATGGTCCGATATAGATAATGAGGCATATAATTTCCATTATAATAAAGGCTTAGATAGGAATATGGAAAATTATTATGATAGTATAAAAATACTAAGTATTGACAATATCCATAAATATAAACCCATTAATATTAATCTTGAAAATATGGATATTAAGATACCAGATATAGTAAATAGTATTACTATAAATAACCATCCATTATCTACACTATTAAACGATTTATTCTATGGTTTATGTATAAATGTTTTAGGTATTAATAGTGAAATAATCGAGGGATTTAAGAATGAAAAATGGAGTAACTATAATATTATAGTTGAGAAAAAATCTAAAGAAAAAATTATCATAAAACAGATATCTTCTCTTAAATTAGACACTATTAATATTTGTTTCCTGAACTTAACCCATCCAATATGGGAAACATTTAATAAGGTTGAATTTGATTGTATATTATTGGAATCTATGAAAAATATTGATCAAATGAGTTCAATTTTAGAAAAAGCCGGATACATTTACATTAATAACTTATTCATTAATAAAAAGATGTTACAAAATTAACCCTTTTTATAAAATTTTTATCTAACATTAAAGTATAAAATGTCAAAAATAGTCGGAAGTGTTTCAAAAGTTCTTAATGAAAAAGTAGTTCAGGTTTCTTTGGTCGGAGGGATATTGTTCTTTATCCTTGCCAACACCAAAACCTTTGATATGGTTCAAAAACTATTAGAAAAGGTCCTCGGCCTTGTAGGCTTGGATGCCAAGCTCAGGGGAACTGCCCTATTAACTTTCCATTCGGTAGTTTACGCCTTGCTATTATGGGTTATCCTTACATACGTTTTACAGCCAGTTGTAAAGATGATCAAAAATTAAATAGCTTAACTAAATATTAATCTTTTTTATCCCATTATAAATTATTTAAAAAAAATAATGTAATCATATAGAAAGATGACTACATTAAGCGATAAAATTAAGGGTAATTTAAAATTTATTCTAGAACTTGAAGAAGATGATTCTGTTCATGCGAACCATGGATCATTATTAACACAGTCTGAATATGTCCAAGTAGATAATGATCTAGAAATAGAATATGCGATGTATTTTACATTTGCAGAATTATTGGGTAGAAGTATATTAGTTGATTTAAATTATACATCATATGATGAATTAATCAATAATATTGATAAGTGTATTGATAATATCTATAATAATAAACAATTAAATTTAATGATTGAAAATAATCAAAATTTTTATGAAATTATGAACCATATTGAAGATCTCTTTGATAATCTAAAAGATAAAGTATTTTACTATAGCCCTTTTTATAATATAATAAGGACTATTCTAGTTTTTAAATCAAAAATTTATGGTATCCTAAAAGATAACAATGAAAATGTTAAAAAGATAATGAAAATAACACACAGCCTTAACCAACACCTTACATATGGTATAAACGTTAATAGCGATGATAATAGCGATGATAATAGCGATGATAATAGCGATGATAATAGCGGTGATAATAGCGATGATAATAGCGATGATAATAGAGATGATAATGAAGGTGATAATAGCGATGATAATGATGGTAATGAAGGTGATAATAGCGATGATAATGATGGTAATGAAGAAGAAACATACAGTTTTACGATTATGAACTTTCTATTTCCAAAAAAATTTGAATAAACATATTAAGGAATAATAATAATAAGTATATAAGTTAAAATGGAGTTTAATATAATATTCAACAGAAATATTCAGAATATAATAGGTGTAAATGAGGATCTTGCTTTCAGTATTAAAGAAGATTTAAAATATTTCAAGGATATTACAAAAAGTGAAATTCCAGATAAACCAAATGTCGTAATTATGGGATTCAATACATGGAAAAGCCTTCCAAATAAACACTTACCCAATAGAATCAATATTGTAGTTACTAAAAAGAATATTCTTAATATAGATACAGATAAAGTCTCTTCCTTTTCTTCATTTGAATATGCACTAACATATATTTCAACAATGGAATATAACGAAATATTTATAATTGGTGGTTCAGTTTTGTATGATTATATATTTGAAAATTATAAAAAAGAAATTAAGTACATCTATGAAACGTATACACACGCATATTATAAGCCATCTGAAAATGATAAAATAACATATCTAAATTATAAAATTAATAGCAGTGAATTTAAATGTATAAAAGATGATACGGGTATATACCCTTGTAAAATCTACGGATCTATAGATAGTATATCTACAACAGTTAATTTTAGAAAATTCCAGAATATAAATAAGATTAATAAAAATGAAAATGAATACCTTATATTGTTAAGTAAAGTAAAAGAACTAGGTGTAAAAAGAGGATCAAGGAATTCAGAAGTTATTTCTCTATTTGGAGAAAAGATGACATTTGACCTTAGAGATGGATTCCCATTATTAACTACTAAGAAAATGGGTTGGAAAACTATATTGAGAGAATTATTATGGTTCATTGAAGGTTCAACTGATAATAATAAATTAAATGAAAAAAATGTAAAAATATGGAATGGTAATGCTTCTAAAGAATTTATGAAATCCCGGGGTCTTGATTATGGAGAAGGTGACCTTGGCCCTATATATGGATTTCAATGGAGGAATTTTGGAGATGAATATGTTAATAAAGACCACAATCACACGGGGGGTATTGATCAGATTAAGAATGTGATTGATTTAATTAAAAATGATCCACTTAGTAGGAGGATTATCTTTTCGGCCTGGAACCCATGTGATTTAGATAAGATGGCTCTTCCACCGTGTCATGTAATGGTACAGTTCTATGTTGATATTGAGAATAACTATATTGACGCTCAATTAATTCAGCGTTCTGGAGATATGTTCCTTGGAGTACCATTTAATATAGCTTCATATTCATTTCTATTACATATCATCGGAAATATAACTGGTTATAGGCCCCGTTATTTATATCATATTTTAGGGGATGCTCATATTTATGAAAACCATATAAATTCTGTTAATGAACAATTGGGAAGAGAACCATATAATCTACCTACATTAGAAATTAAAGAACAAATTACAGATATTAATAATATTAGTGAAGAATATTTTAATATTAAAAATTATAATTCATATCCTCCTATTAAAACGGAGATGATTGCCTAAATCTTTAAAATATTATCTAATTAATAATTAAATGGGACAATGCGAATGTGCTAAGGAAGAAAATAAGATCATAAAAGTTGATAATCAAACAAATAATAAAATATTTATAGCTCTGATTATAATAATTATCCTTCTATTGATATATGTAGTCAATAAAAAATGCTAAGAAGTAGAATTCCTTGCTAATTTATCTGCTATTCTATTACCGTATGAATGTTCATCGGTATTATTTGTATGTGCTTTGACATGCATAATCTTAATATTATTAAATGATTTGTATAACCTGTATGTTTTTTCAATAAGGTTAATATTTTTCTTATCATTTAATAACCCATTTTTAACCCATTTATCATACCATTCAACGATAATTGACCGGCAGTATGCTGAGTCTGTATATATTATTATAGGTAATTTAATATTATTAGATTTTAATAATTCTAGTGTTTTTTTTATCGCTATTAATTCAGCAATATTATTAGAATGTTTTGTATCATATATTTTTTCACTCACATCATTTAATAATATCTTATTTTTTTCAGAAAAATGTATGCCTATTCCAGACAAAGCATTTTCATTACCATTATTTGAACACGAGCCATCTGTATAGACTACAAACTTGTCCTTATATTTAATCGGTTTATATTTCTTTAAAAGTTTATATGATTCCTTAAATAATTCATTATGTCTTTCTCTATACCAATTCTGAGAACATAACCATTTAATGTATTGACGGTCTATTTTAAATATATAACTTATCTTTTTAGATCTATATTTTCCAAATGTTATACGATTACTCATATTATTTAATATTTTTATTTATTTCTTAAATTATTTACTCTTTTTTATCAGTTATACCATCTAGAAATGTTGAAACCTCTACAGATTCTTCAACTTCATCTTCTTCATCTTCTTCATCTTCTTCATCTTCTTCACCTCCTTCATCTTCTTCATCTTCTACAGTAACATTTTCATCTGTACCTACTTTTTTGTCACATGAACATTTGGGTTCAGGTTCAGGTTCAGGTTCAGGTTCAGTAATGTCTTGACTTGGAATTATTTGAATATTATCTTCGCATGACCTGGGTTCGTCGTCAATATCCACACTTATATTATCCAATGTTACATCCTTCATTATATCTTCTTTTTTGATATCATTTTTTTTTAATAAAGACTCTACCTTTATTTCTATTTCTTTATTACCAACTGGTATGTCTTTTTCTTGTTCTGATATAATGTCTTCAATACCTTCTTCAAATTCTTCTGGTCTTGGTTTTATGTTTTTATTTATCTTATAAATATTACATTTATCTAAACCATTACAAATAGAAGGGACTGCTACATCATATTCATAATTCTTAAATTTATTATTAAATTGTTTAATAGTTGCATCATCTATTGTAGGGCCAGCCTCAATTAATCTATCATATTCTGCCCTTGACATTTTTAAGAAATCACTCTGGAGGACACGTCTAGATGGATCTAATGCCAATTCAATAGCTATATTTCTTTGTAGTTTCCCCCAGGATACTCCTGCAATCCTATGGGCTTCCATATATTCCGCAACTTTTAAGAAGTTCTGTAGGGTAGATATAATTCCAGCAAAAATATTAACACCTCCAACAATAGCAGAAGCCATTGACTTACTTTCAGGAGCAACGAATGAGTCCATACCGACATTGGCGGCACCAGTCAATGTTGATAAAACAATTACAGGTATAGAAAAGCAATAGTACCATACCCTGTATGTTTTCTCGGCACGGCCATGTAACCATCTATAACATGATGCTTTTTCAGACCATTCTGCTAATAAAGCTTCGCATTCATCAGTCCATACATCTTTTTCTTTCTTATCTTTCTTTTCTTTCTTTTCTTTCTTTTCTTTCTTATTTTTTTTTTTTTGAATTTCCATAGCGTTTTATATACTATATAAATAAAAAATATCCGTAAATTTTACGTTTTAATTAATCTTTTTATTTTAGAAACTAACTGAGGATTATGTTTCAATTGACCCGATTCAAAGGTATTTATAATTTTGGGTTGAACATTTAATAATTGAGCAACCTCTTTCTGAGTTTTATTTTTTGATTGTCTCCATATTTGAAATTGTTTTGTCAAGTCTTGATCTACTTTCTTATGTTTCAATTCACCCTTTTCCACTTTTTCATCTAGTTTTTTATCTGGAGGAGGAACATACTGTTTCGGTTTTGTATTCTTTAAAGGTGGATTCTTGCTTGTTTGTTTGCAATGAACAATATATTGTTCCCAATCCTGATGATCTAGACCACTCATTTAAATAAGTGAAATAAAAAAGTTCACAAAATCCACCGTAAATTTGAAACTTCAAGGTTTGGTTGCCTTAAACAACAAAACTTAAGAATAACAAAAGAGAAAAAGAAAGAAGAACAGAGAAAAAGAAAGAAGAAAAGAGAAAAAGAAAAAAGAAAAGAGAAATGGCACGCGGAAATCTCTCTTTCAACCAAAAGGAAGCGAGGAAGCTCAAGAAGAAGGCCAGATACGCCGAGACAAGGTACAAGGAAACGAATAACTCCGAATGGCTTCAGAAGAGGGATAAATATAACGATGACGCCAACGCATACCTCAGGAACCACGGGGCAGATGTGAAGAACCAAAAGGCGGTGATCTCAGAAAATAACAAGACAGATGATCAGATTATGAATGAGGCAATGCGTCAGAACCGAAGGGAGAGAAACGAAAGGGAACAGGCTAAGATGATGCAAGATTCCAAGAAGGAATCACTTGAGATCAAGAAAAAGAAGACGCGCGAAGATATCCTCAAGAAGAAGAAAGAACAAGAAGAGATGATGAAGAAGAATGAAGAAGAATTCTCAGAACAAGTGGAAAAGTTCAATGGAGGAAAGGATGAGTTCATCAAGGACTACCTCAAGGAACATCCAGACAAAGACTATTCCACCGCCCACCGGGAATTCTTCAGGGAGTACAAGAAGATGATTGAAGCCCGTGAGTTCAAGGATTCTATCGTTGCCCGGATGGTTGATGAACTTGGAATTTCAGAAAAGGAAGCAGATGAATCATTCATTCAAATGTTCAAGGAAGGGGTTGAAGGACAAGAAGATCGACGCGGGCGCGGCCAGTGCCAACTCGTCTGGAATGACGGTGGGGCCGGGAAGTCGTCCCTTGTGGAAAATATCATGAAAAATGGTCTTGAACCCTCCGAAGAGGTCTTCTTCATCGGCCCCTCGCAGGTGGAGGAAGTCACATCTAAGCTCTAAGTGAATAAAAAATAAAGATTTATACCATTCATTTAATTAATTTTTTTTAAAGAGAAACACTCATACTGGGATAAGGGTGATCAGAGAAACACCCCCATTTCAGATAGATATCCTGGTCTTCTTTGAAACCAAACTTTTCATAGAACCCAATCAGTCTTTCTTGCGATTTAAACCCCTTTTTGTACCAGAATCCCCCGTACTCATAATCTTTTGGATCATTTTCTTCTGGAAGAGGCTTCTTTTTCTTTCCTTCAGTTGAGTGGTATTCTTCAAATAGATATGCTTGAACATAACACTGGACATAGTCCTCTCCAAAGTTGTGGTATGGAGTACCATTTTCTTTGCGGAGGCATTTTTTCCACAGTTCACTTGAGATGATCTCAAGTACTTCGTTTTCAGGATACCAAATTTCTTCTTCTTCGTCTTCATCCAATCCACAAGGACATTGAGCATTTCCATCCCACACCCGACCACATCCATCACATTCTACCAGGTTTTCATCCAATTCTTCATCTTCCTCTTCTTCTTCCCATTCTTCCTCCTCTTCTTCCCAATCCCCTTCTTCTCTAAGGTTTTCGGGGGGCTCTGCCATCCATGCCCATTCATTTGAAACCTCGAGGACGATATCGGTGTACCCTACCGCCGAGCAAAACTCTTTGGTAAGGTCCATCAAATCACATCCCACCCCTCGAAAGGTTGAGAAGTAGCTGGAGCAGATTAGTGGGATAGACATCACCCGTTTCCCTTTGGGGGTCATATCACTCGTAACATCTGTGAGCATGATGTAGCCATGGATACGGTTCATCGGATTTCTGTAGGTCCATTGATGTTTCAGTTTGTCCCTGCGATACTTCCCAGCTTTCTTGATCTTCTGTCTAACTTCCTTTGAAATGTTTGCTTTTTCATTCTCATCAACGAGGCAGAGTACCATATTGGATCCATAGTTGGAATCCGAACAGAGAAATCCTGACCCGAAATCTTCATCATAATACTCTTCAAGTTCTTCATTGTAATTTTCAACATATCTTCTAAGCGTCATCACAGAAAGCTTGGTCCTCTTCCCAACCCTTTTATCCTGAAACCATGTATCTAGTAGATAGTCCCAGGCGAAAATACGGGAGATGTCATCTCCTCCGTAGGAGGGCTCATTCTTCGCGACCTCTAACAGCCTCTGATTGACTACTTCTGGATCTTCAGAACCGAACCCCTGCTGCACGAAAGGCTTCTGGACGGTCATGTTCACTATTCACTATTCACTGTATATTTGATGTATTCTTTCATAAATGTTTCAAATTTAACAGTTTATATGTATCTCTCTATAGTTTGTGATTTCACTCGGGATCCCACCACCAAAGAATTCACAGTAACATTCCGGTAACACAGATTTCACTTCGTCCAATGTTAAATATTTAATACTATCTACTCCAAGTATATCTTTAACATCGGATATGCTATTATTATTCATTAATAATTCTTCTTTGGACCTTATGGCAATCCCAAGTTGACACTTATCAATTACTGGAGGAGAAGGTATTCTTATATGTATTTCCGATGGATTAAACTTTTTTATTTCACTAATTAATGTTTTCATGACGTTACCCCTAACAATTGTATCATCTAAAATCACTATTTTTTTACCCTCTATTAAATCTTTTTCATAAACAAACTTCTTCTTACAAGTTTTCACTCTTTCATCATTATTAATAGATATAAACGTCCTTTCATTTATTTTTTTATTAATTACCTGTGAATATTTTAATGATAATCCATCGGCGAATGTTTCTCCATATACAATTCCTGAATTAGGGACACCCACAACTACACATTCTTCATCCTTACATACAATTACATCTTCTTTATTCAACAATAAATTAGCTAACTTTCTTCTAATTGTTTCTATTTGAACATCTTTGTAGTAACTCGATGGATTCATAAAATAAATCATCTCAAAAGAACATATATTATTATAAGTTTCACTATGTCTATATAATTGAGTGATATCTGATTTTGATATTTTTAATATTTCTCCATTTTCAACTTCTGTTATTTTATCACAACCATCCAATCCAATTGTCTCAGAAGAAATATATATACAATTATTCTTAATACCATAAGATAGAGGCCTTATTCCA
>MDTC01153456.1_pt1 | contig 12116 bp, 12 predicted proteins | sample 811181 | NCBI WGS metagenome assembly MDTC01 (sample SAMN05326644, study PRJNA326480) | marine metagenome | isolation source: seawater | place: Pacific Ocean: North | collected 2011
CCGCCGTCGCAAAAGTCGTAAAAAGACAAGAAAGAAAAAGAGAAAATCTAAAAAGAGAAGAAAGAGAAAGCGAAGAAAAACCAAAAGAAAGCGTAAAAAAAGAAAATAGAAATTCAAATAATATTAATATATTTATTATTTTAATATTATTGAGAATTACAATGAATGCTGCTTATAATATTTTGAAACACATTTTTATGCAGTTCGATATTAAAGAATAATGGAGTGTGATATCAATAATGCTAATAAATAAAAACAAACCCCTATAATAACATGAAATAAGGTATTAACTTTAACGTTTAATTTTAATTTATTTATGATTCGTTGATGCGGTGAATAATCGTTAACAGGATAAATACCCCAAAATATGGAATTTATTAATAAAATGGCAATGACTAAAAATTTAAACATAATAATAAAAGCTATTATTATATTTTTTTTATATTAAACTTATTTAATTAAAAGCTTAATTCTCCATTTCCCTGGACTTGGGTTAGTGGAACTGCTTCAGGGGCTTGAGGTGGGGGTGCTTCAGGGGCTTGAGGTAGTGGTCCTGCTCCTGGGGCTGGAGGTAGTGGTCCTGCTCCAGGGGCTGGAGGTGGTCCTTGGGCTGGAGGTTTTTGGTCAACACCTTTTCCCTTATCATCAAAAGGGCGACGACAACATGGGCATATTGATGGGTTTTCTTCAGCTTTATTAAACCAAGCTACAAATTTCCCTAATTGGGTATTTATTTTATTTAAGTTTGTAGCAAAGCCATTTAATTGTTCTTTGGTAGATTTTAAATCTCTTTTTTCTATATTATTATTACCCATTAAATTACCTAATTTTTGTGTTTGCTTTACAACATTTTCTCGAATACCCTGTACTTCACTTTGTGCCTTTTCTACTGTATTATTTATTCTACCCATAAAATTTTTAACGGGACCTTTAAAGATATCATCTCGTTTTTGTTGCATATTTGCTTGTCCTAATGGGTTTTGTTGCATATCTGGTTGTTCTAATTGGTTTGGATTCATTTGCGGACTTACTGGTTTTTTTTTACCACTTGTAAACCTTCCAAAAGCTCTGCCAAATCTTTTAAAAGGATTCTCACCACCTTTTTGTCTTCTATTTTTTCTAGAGCGTCTTCTGTTGAATTTTTTATGTACTTTTACAGTTCTTCTACGCCTCCTTCTTTTGCCTGAACTTTTAGAACGACGCTTTCTATTTTTACTATTTGATTTAGTCATATATATATTTTAAATATTAAAATATATTTATTAAATTCTTTTAAATAATTCAAGTGCTACTAAACCTCCAGCAACTTGAGCCAAAATATAAGGAGCCGCATCATTCATACTAATTTTCTTGGCAGCAACCATCATTACACTAACCGCTGGATTAAAGTGTCCACCGGAAATTTTACCGCCAACCATAATTGCAATAGCTAAAGCAAGACCGATTGCTAAAGGATGACCTACAGCTAAAATAACATAAAGGAAAAATACTGTTCCTAAGAACTCAACTAATAATTTTTGAAACATTATAATATAATATTAGATTAAAATGTTTAAAATTGCATTCTTGGGAATACACCTAAAAATCTTGTTCTTACGCCAGAATCACCGGTAGAGCCTTTCTTATTGCCGTCATCAGCTGCCAAATCATTTAATCCCCATAGCTGAGAGAATTTTGCATTTGTTCCATCACTATAACTAACTTTAGTCTGTATTTTTTTTAACATAGCTATTCTGCTAGTATTATCTGCTGTGGGTCCAATATTTGCATTTCCAGTTTGTTCATAACTATTGCGTACATGTTTGAGAAGCGTTGTCATATATAACTATTGCACATATTTTATTTTTATTATTAATATTAACCAAATGTTGTTTCCGCACAGGCATATACATATAAAAAACCATCTTCATCTTTGTAATTATCATAAATTTCAGACATAAATTTATTTGTATGTAATAATTTATCCCCTACAAAAAAATACATCGCTTGCTCTTGATTTAATTCAATTCGGCGACGTATAATATACATGAACGATTCACTTTTTAAATCGTATGGTATCAAATATTTATGTTTATCCAATGGTGGTAATTTTTTAGATACATCACATATTATGGGTAATCTATTAGGGTATTTTTCCATAATTTTATTTGATTGTTCAAGTCTTTTTTCTAAAGTTATTTGTTTTTTGTATGGACTATATCCTAAATAATCAACATAATCATTAACCTTTTCATTAAAAATATTTTTTATATTTCGTTTAATAGTCTCCATATACATATTTATTTTAAAATTTATTTAGCCCTTGCTCTCATTTTTCTCCTCTTTCTTTGTAATCTACGAATTCGTTTTTTTTTCCATTTCCAACGCATTTTTGCTTTTGCTTTTTTAAAAGGTGAACCATGTCCCATTTATTTTAAATTGATACATTATTTTTATTAACTTTTAATATATAAATAAAATGAAGGAAATTATATTTATCGATGGTAGTTATTTTATATTTTACAGATATTATGCTGTTATAGCTTGGTGGAAAATTGCAAGAAAAGAAACGCCTCTGTGTGAAAAACCATTTGAAAATGAAGAATTCGTTGCTAGTTTTAAAAGAACGTTCATAAAAAAAATTAAAGAAATACCAAAAAAACTAAAGATAAAAGACGCGGAAATATTTGTTGCAAAAGATTGTCCAAGAAGCGATATATGGAGAAATGAGTTTATCGATGATTATAAAGCTACGCGAGATTATAGCAACTTCCATGGTAAACCATTCTTTAAAATGGCTTATGATGAATTATTCACCGCTGCTGGTATAAACCATATATTATATCATCCAAAATTAGAAGCCGATGATTGCATTGCCATCGCTTCTAAACATATTTTGAATACATGTGATAATGTAAAAATAACAATAATAACAGCAGACCAAGATTATTTACAATTGGTGAATGATAATATTGATATATTCACACTGAAATTTAAACCACTTCGTACAGATAAGAATTCTTCGGGAGATGCGGAGTGTGATTTGTTTTGTAAAATTATACTCGGCGACACTAGTGATAATATTCCCAGAGTATTCAAAAGATGTGGTAAGAAAACAGCATTAAAATTATGGGAAGATAAAAATTCTCTCAATGAAAAGTTGGAAAAAGAGAACGCAAGAGAACGATTTGAAAGAAACAAAAAATTAATTGACTTTAAAGAAATTCCTTCTGAACTTATAGACCAATTCTTATTTCTGATTAAAAAATAATATAATTATTTTATATGAATATCTTATTATTTATTTTTACATGTCTGTTATCAAGAGTAATTCTAATATATCTTGCAAGAAATTCTTCTACCAATCAACTCCGATTTCTAAGTATCCCAGCTATTTTATTAGGGGTATATACAATCGTAATGTCCGTTAAGGAACGTTTATATAAATACATAAAGAAAGAGAAAGAGAAGGAATATACAAAAAAAGATTTATGGTGGAAGTCATTTAGAAATTTGCATTCATTTTTATGGGTACTTTTTGGTATATTAGCAATGAAAGGATATAAAAAAGCTTATATTGTTTTAATAATAGATTTAATTATTAGCACTGTTTCATTCATTTATTACTATTATAATTAATCTTCATTACTTTCATCGCCGCTATCGCTGCTGCTACTATCATCATCTGAATCTAAATTAAAAAAGAAATCAAACATTTTTTCAAACATTGATTTTTTTTTATAACGTTTATCCATTAAAATAAGCTGTGGGTCTTTTTTTTCAGTTTGTTCAATAATTTTATTCTCAACTTCTTGTAAAATATTATTATTGTCTGGTATATCATTAAATCCAATGGGAATTAAATCATCATCATCCACAATATTTTCCAATCTATATTTAATAATTTTTCTATAAGCTTCTGTTATTTTTTTACATTGGTCATCTTGTCCACTTTTATCCGGATGTGTTTTTCGCATGAGTTTAAAATATTTTTTTTTAATGTCTTTTAATTTTGTCGTTGGTAAAACACCTAACATATGATAATATTGTTCCATATAAAATAATATATTAAGCAAAATATATTATTTTAACGAATCTATGTAATAATTCTTGGTGCTATATTCATTGTTATCAATTCCTGCATCAGCAATTTAAATGCATATGGGATATTTACTTTACTAAAATCAGTATAATTATTACATTGTTGACACAAATATATGTTTTTCTTTTTATTATAAATAGCTATCATACCACATTTATTGCAAATATGAGATTCATATTTATCACTACACTTATATGTTCTGTCTTTAATAAAGTTTGCTGCACCATGGGCTAACATACAATCTCTTTCCATTTCTCCAAAACGAAGGCCACCATCTCTAGCTCTGCCTTCAGCAGGCTGGCGTGTTAATACTACCATCGGGCCAATATTTCTACTATGTGCTTTATCTGCAACCATATGTTTTAATCGCTGATAAAATGCTGGACCCATGAATATATCCGTTTCTAGTTGCTCACCTGTCATACCATTATACAATATTTCATTTCCGTGTTTTTCATAATTGAGCATTTGTAAATTTTTGCATATGTCTTTAATTGGATATTCTCCAAAACTGGTTCCATCACCAAACAATCCCAGTTCCAATAGAACTTTACCAAGAAGAGTTTCTTTTAATTGGGCGATAGTCATACGACTAGGAATAGCATGTGGGTTAATAATAATATCTGGTCTCAAACCATCTCTTGTGGAAGGCATGTCACATTCAGGTAAAATAATACCAATAGTGCCTTTCTGTCCATGTCTAGAACTAAATTTATCACCAATATTTGGTATACGGTAGGTCCTTGTTCTAATTTTAGCAAATGTATATCCATCGCCATTTCTATTTATATAATTTTTATCAATGAAACATTCTTCATTTGTTCTGAATATTTTACTATAATCTTTATACTTAATTGTTTTTGTATGATCATTCCTATTTTCTTTAATTGGAACAACTTTCCCAATAATAACATCTCTATTTTCAATCTTTGTATTTTCAGGAATAATTCCAAATTCATTTAATTTTTCATAATTTCCAAATTTAATTCCTTTAGTTTTCTTTTTATCAGCCTTACAACGTATCTCTTCATCACCATGAATATTTTTGTCTTCATCTTTTTCAGTATGATAAACAGTTGCTGAGAATAAACCTCTCTTAATGGAGCCTTCATTGAATATAATTGAATCTTCCTGATTATATCCTGAATATGTCATAATTGCTACAATAACCATATTTCCACTAGGTATCTTATTTAAATTAATTATATTCATTAGTCTAGTATCTACGAGAGGCCTCATTGTGTATGTTTGCACATAGGCGGTTTTATCCATACGGTCATTGAAATTAGTAGTATATGTTCCCATAGCTTGTTTACCCATAGCACATTGGTATGTATTTCTGGGTGATTGATTATGTTCAGGAAAAGGAATACAGTTTGCAAGAATTCCAAATATTGTACTGGGATGAATTTCACAGTGTGTATAATGATAGTATATACCATTTTTCTCAACCTTTTTAATTTCTCTTGGTTTCATTGCAATTAAACTATTATTCTGTTCATCAGCATCTATATATTCAATGATAGAATTGTCAAATTTATGATTAATAAACAATTCATCCCAATCACAATCTTTACTTAGAATATATTCACATACATTTTTATTCAATAGCAATGAGTTATTTTTAACACGTAATACGGGTCGAGTTAATCTACCAGCATCATTGCAAATAAATATTTCTTTTGAATGTATATTGAATACTATACTTGTATAAATATTAATAATTCCTTTGTATTTATAATCTTTCATTTTTTTGTAAAACTTTTCTGGCTCATTTGTTATACCCAACCAACAACCATTTAAGAATATTTTAACACAATTCCAATAATTTCCTTGTTTACTTTCTTCTAATAGAGTAATCATTGGTTTGATGATATTCATTAAAGGCGTATCTGATGTTGTTATTGTTATATGGGCTAGATAACTAATATTTTTAACAACGCCAACGCTTTGACCTTCTGGAGATTCTGCAGGACATATATAACCCCACTGAGTGTTATGTAGTTTACGAGGTGGAATAAGCTTACCACTTTTATCTATAGGTGTATTAATTCTCCTTAAATGACTTAAACTTGAAATATAAGTTAAACGATTCAATACTTGAGCTACACCAACCTTTGATGAATTTGTATTTTTAAGTCCAAAATCACCTGTCGCTAGAGCTCTTTTGATACCATTTTCGATAGTCGTTGATTTAATAATTTTATAAATATTTGTATCGTTAATAATATTTTTAATATTATTTGTTGATTTCCAAGAGCCATTATTTATTTCTCGAATAATCTGTTTCTGCATATCTTTGACGAGTTTATTAAAATAGTTTCTGAACAAATTGTTAATTAAATGCCCAGCCAAGTCAATTCTTTTATTTTTATATGAATCCCTATCATCTATCTTTCTCCAACCATAGCTTGTTAATAGAAGTTGGTTAATCATATATCCCAAGAAATAAATTTTCTGTATTTTTGTTTCACAATGGGGAAATAAATCATTATCTAAAACATTTTGTGTAAATTCGCATTTCTTTTTGAAACCTTCTTCTTTAGACATCTTAATTGGTGTGTACATAACAAACCTCATAATATATTCGAAAGCTTTTTCTTGTGTATCAAACTCGTTAGCTTTTATGACAGATGCTTTCAATCCAAATAGTAGTTTTTTTTGATATTTTTCTTCAATATTAAGTAATATATAATGAACAATGTCTTTATCCGATTCTATTCCGAGTGCTCTGAATAGAATAAATATTGGAATTGGTTGTTTTACCCTAGGAATATTGATATCAATTGTATGACCATAACCATTATTTTTTGTAGCGATTGTTATGCTAATCTGTTTTGGCGAAATACATTTGTTAAGTGGAACTGATTTTATTTCAGCTAACCAAGACCACTTATTGTTATTCTTTTTAACATTGAAACACATAACATTGTTTTCTGCCGCACGTTCTTGAGCTAGAATTGTTTTCTCAGAGCCACTAATAATAAAGTATCCACCCGGGTCATGTTTACATTCTTTAGTAATATCGGTATTAATGTATGAAAATTGCTTTAAAACACATATATTTGATTTCAGCATAATTGGAAGTTTTCCTATGTGGATGGCTGGATACTTTTTAAATATCGTTTCAACTTGATTTAAATTCTTTCCATAAAGCTTAACAATCTTAATATTTATATCAAGCGTAAGTTGTGATGAGTACGTAAAATTGCGTAATCTTGCTTCATGTGGATACATTATTTTTGTTGCACCATTGTTTTCATGAATTTGTGGACGAAATATTTGAAGATTATCAAAAGTAATAATAATCTCTAATGAATATTGTCCATATTCTGTTTTATCATTTTCAGATACAATATGTACTGGATTAAACATTTTGATTGTTTCTTGAATTTGATGTTCAATGAAATAATTATAAGATTCTATTTGATGACGCACCAACCTTGTCAAATATTTGTCTTTAAAATACGATTCTATTATTTTCCAAGAAAGTTTTTGATAAAATTTCTCACCACTATCATACAAATATTTTATATCATTTTTTATTGAATCTACCATTTTTATTTAATTAATATTATTAAATAATATTTTTATATCAATTTAAAATATTATTTACCGTGTTAAAATACTAATTCTTATTTCTTATTATTTTTTAATATATGGCAACAAAAACAATATCTGTAAATCCTGATTTTTTTAATGTTGGTGGTAGAAAAAAAACTAGAAAAAAATTAAGCCATAGTTTAAGAACAAACTTCAATTCTTTGCAAAAAAATGCTTTAAAAAATAAGATGATAGATAGAATTAAGGAATTTAAAAAAAAAAGAAAAAAGAAGAGTAGTCCAAATAATGATGTTAAATTTGAAGATGATTATAATAGCGCCATGGATTTTATGGAAGAAATTATAAAGAAAAAGAAAACAAAAAAAAATAAGAAAAAAAGAAAAGATAGAGAAAGAGAAGAACAAAGAATTAAAATAAATACAAATGAACTAACTAACAATAATGTACAAACTGCTATAAAACCTACAATACAACCTATTATAAAACCTATAATACAACCAATGAGACAAACAATAATTAAACCAGCTGCACAACAAACAATTTCTGTAGTTCAACCTGAAACAAATATTAAAAATGATCCACCATATGGTATTTTAAAAAATGGTTCAAAACCACTATATTCAAAATACAGAAAATCATTAAAAACAACGCAAAATATAAATCCATTAAAACAAGTTCCACAATCAAAAGAAAGAAATATACCCGTTTTCACAGACGAAAAAAAGTTTGGAACACATCAAACAACTCCACCAAATGTTTCTATAAGAAAAAGTAAATTAGAAAATATGAAGCAAAACTATATTAATAAACATAAAAAAAAGAAAGATAAAAATGAAAAATTTAAAGTTAAAAATAAGAAAGTTATTAAAAGATTCATTTTAGGTAAAAATTCAAAAACCAGAAAAGTAGCTGTTCTCATTAAAAATAAAAAAACAAGACGTTTAATAAATAGAGATTGTAATTTTCTTAAGAAAAAAAAATTAAAACAGGTAAAAAGCGTTTTAGTTAAAAACGCACTTATTAAAGTTGGAACGCAAGCTCCTGAAAAATTACTGCGTGAAATGTATGTAAATAGACATTTGGCAGGAGACATACAAAACTCTGGTGGCAAGAATGCTGAAGAAATTTTAATGCATAACTGGGGTAGTGAATCAAGATAAAAAAATAATTTAAAGAACAAATAATAGTATATCTATTAATATACTATAATTTCAAGTATGCCCAAGAAATCAATGATAAAAGAATATTTTAATCATTTACGCGAGTATGAAAAAACATATGGTGAACAAACAATATTGTTATGGCAATGTGGTAGTTTTTATGAAGTATATGGTTTGAAAGATAAAGACGGAAACATTTCTGGTAGTAAAATTGTCGAATTTGCAAATATATTAGAAATTATTGTTGCTGACAAAAAAAACTTTATTCAAGATAATGGGATTAAAAAAGGAGTTATCATGGCTGGAAACGGAACAGTTGTTCCTCTTGAAAAATATATTCCAAAATTAAATAATGCCGGGTATACTGTTGTTGTATGGAATGAAATAGGCGATGATCCAATATACGGAGGTAAAGAGAGAAGAGAGATGGGTGTTTTTTCTGTCGGAACAAATTTCGATATACCTACAAGACAAATAACAAATAATATTTCATGCATATGGATTGAGAGATTTAAAGAAAGTATTATCCAAAAAACCCCTAGAATTTTTTTCGGGTGTTCAACAATTGACATCTATACAGGTAAGGTAATTATGTTTCAATATAAATATGAGTCAAATAAATTGCATGAGCCATGTGTTTTTGACGAATTAGAGAGATTTATGTCTATTTATAATCCAAAAGAAACTATAATTATTCATAATTATGATGATGATAAAAAGATAACCGAAATAATGCAGTTTATTGACCAGGAAAATATTAAAATTCACAACATTAGATTGAATGATAAAACAAATGATAAAACGGTTATGGCATCAAAATGTGAAAAACAAATTTGGCAGCAGGAAATTTTAAAGAAATTTTATAAAATACCCGATTTTAATGTATTCTTTGAAAGTCATCGTTTTAAAGAATTTTCATGGGCAACACAAAGTTTCGTATATCTATTAAATTTTGTTGAAAAACATAATAACCATTTAGTTGAAAATTTAAACCCACCAGAGTATGATAAATCCGATGATAAAGTATATTTAGCTACACATTCATTAAAACAATTAAACATCATTTCAAATACAAATAAATCGAAAATGTCTAGTTTAGAAAGGTTTTTAAATAATTGTTATACGAATATGGGAAAAAGGCTTTTTAGACATAATATTTTACATCCAAATTTTGACGAAGAATATTTACAGACAGAATATAATATTATCGAATATATACTACAAAATTACAGAGATTTGGAAATTATAAGAAAAAAATTACATTCAATTAAAGATATTGAAAAACTTGAGAGAAAGCTAATATTAAAAAAAATAAATCCATTTGAAATAGTAGAAATTTATAAAAATTCCGAAACACTAATTTAAATTATGCAAGTAATTGATGAACATACTTTATTCAACCAGTATGTGAAAGATAATATTTGCGATGATTTTACATACGTTTGCAAACATATAACAAAATTTCTCAAAAAATATATTAATTTTAAATTAGCATCGCAAATAATGAAGATAAAAGAGCCAATTAATTTTTTTAAAAAAAATATATTTAATCATTTGGATAACAATCATAGAGAGCATGTAGAAAATGAACAAAAATTAAATGCAATACAAACATTTTTATCAAGTATTATTGAAAAAAAGGAGAAAAAGAAATCTACAATAAAAAGTCTTGTTAAAATACACGAAACGCCCAAAAGTGGCATTTGGTTGCAGGCAACTTCGAAAAGGTGCACTACATTAAGTTTGTATATAAAAGAATTAAAATGCAAAACTGTTTCTTTATCATATGTTTCAAAATATGACAAACAAACAAAAGAATTTATTTTTTCACTCGAAAATTTTAAATGTGTTTCCACATCAAAAAGTAATAAAAAAATTCAATCATTAACATTGAACAATTTATATGATTCAATACTACAAAGTAGTCATATATTATTTGAGGTAATAGAACAATGCTATAATGAATTTATTAATATTTTTAAACAATATTCAAATGAAATTAATAAAGTAATTAAATTTGCAGGATTAATTGATTTTGTTATAACAAAGGCTTATAATGCGAGGGAATATAATTATTGCCAACCGGTTATCGATTCGGAATCTGAAAAATCTTATTTTGATGCGACAGGAATAAGACATCCTTTAATTGAGCATATAAATTTAGATGAATTATATCAACCAAATGATATAGCCTTAGGTAATTATGATATAAATGGAACGTTGTTATATGGAACAAATGCTGTTGGTAAATCTAGCTTAATAAAATCAATTGGAATGTCTATTATTATGGCTCAAGCAGGTATGTATGTTCCTTGTAGTTCATTTATATTTAAACCGTATAAGATTATTTCAACGAGAATATTGGGAAATGATAATTTTTTTAAAGGGTTGAGTTCTTTTGCGGTAGAAATGAGCGAGTTAAAGACTATTTTAAATATAGCTGATAAAAATACACTTGTATTGGGAGACGAATTATGTTCTGGAACTGAAATAAAAAGTGCTCTAAGTATTTTCGCTGCTAGTTTACTTACATTATATCAAAGAGAAAGTAGCTATATTTTTGCAACACATTTGCATGAGCTGCAACGTTCAGAAAATATCACTAATATTAAAACATTAAATATGAAACATATGCGCGTTGAATATAATGCAGAGCAAGATAAATTAATTTATATGCGCGATTTACGCGATGGTCCCGGTAATAACATGTATGGATTAGAAGTTTGTAAAAGTCTAGGACTTAAAGATGAATTTATAGAAATGGCAAATAATATACGCTTTAGTTTATTCCCTGAAGAAAAAACATTGCTATCTAAAAATTTATCGAGTTATAATTCTAAGAAAATTAAAAATAAATGCGAGTTTTGTGAAAATGACGGTGAAGAGGTGCATCATTTAAATCCACAAGAGATGGCGAATAATTTAGGAAATATTAGACATTTTAAAAAAAATCATAAAGCAAATTTAGTAAATATATGCAAAAAATGTCATAAAAAAATAACAAAAAATAAAATTATTCATAAAATAACAAAAACATCATTTGGATATGAGTTAATAGAACAATAAATCATATTTTTTTATAACCATAAACGTAAATTTAGAATATATAATAATATAAATATTATATATTAATATGTCTATCAGAAATACTTTAACAAAATCTCTACCAAAAATAAAAACACCCTCATTTAAAATGCCATCTATGAAAACACCTTCATTGAAAATGCCATCTATGAAGACACCATCATTGAAAATGCCATCTATGAAGACACCATCATTGAAAATGCCATCTATGAAGACACCATCATTGA
>MDTC01023404.1_pt1 | contig 12115 bp, 3 predicted proteins | sample 811181 | NCBI WGS metagenome assembly MDTC01 (sample SAMN05326644, study PRJNA326480) | marine metagenome | isolation source: seawater | place: Pacific Ocean: North | collected 2011
ACACCAATACTTGATTGGACTGAATTAGGAGGATTTGGTATGCAAAATTCATTTTCTGAGAATCAACCAGATGTCAATTCCGAAGGGATTCTTGATGCTCGTCTACAACCCAATTCCGTAAGTGATACAAGTTGGCAGTTACCTACAGGGATTTCGATAACAGATTTGGTGATGGAAGCTTTACGGCCAGCAGACCCAAAAGTATCTTTTTCATCCTTAGATATTGAAATATACGATAGTGCAGTAAATCCAGTTGATGGTAGGCTGTACATCTTATTGGGTGACGATTTACTACATTTAGATGATCAAACGTCAACTATAATTGTTGATATAGAATCAGAAGTTTATGGTAGAAGTCTTGCAATAGATGAATCAGGCAATCGTTTGTTAATAGGCACTGCCAATGGTACAATTTTGCAACGAAGTCTTTCAGATTCTTCTGTAATGGAGACATTTAGTGATGACACTTCTAGTTCTCAAACAGTCGATACAGTAACAGTCGATGACTATGGTACAATCTGGGCATCTTCTGGTTGCAGCGTTTACTATACGAGTGATGGTGTTTGGGAATCTTACTATTATTGTCCTGGAGGTGCAGTTAAGACCGCTACAGATATGATTTCATATGGAGATGATTTGTATATTTCTACATACCAGGGACTTCATGTTCTAGACTTTTCTATATCTAGTGGAACTAATGGAACATCAGTTACAGTAGATAGTAACGTGTTATGGAATACTGGTAATTTCTTAAGTTCTGACAGAATAAATGATTTGCAATTGTTAGGTACTCAATTATTGATTGCAACGGATAATGCAGGAATCGATCGCCGTAATTTAGCATCTAATTCTTGGATGGCCACATGGTCAACCAGCAATTGGTTAGCATCTAACCAAGTAATTGGATTCGGCCTTACTGAAGGTTGGCTGTACATATTAGCTGCCAATACTGTACATACGTACGATACCAATGCACTTTTCTTTTCATCTCAGAGACAATTAACTGTTTTTGATCTGAAAGAAAATGGTAATGAAATAATTTCTTGGCCCAATCTCGATAAAGTAAGAAGTCCAGATTCGGGATTAGTTCTGGTAGGAGATGGTTCTGGTGTTTTGGGCCGTCTAGTTGGAGAAATAAATGATGGAACAGAAACTCTTGTTAGTAGCCCATCAACAGACCAAATGAATCAGGTAATATTTGTTGATGACTACGAAGAAGGAGAAATTTGGGTTTCAGGAGGGACTGTAATCGATAGATTTGATGAAGCAACTCAAACATGGCTTTCTCCAATCGATATATCCGACTATGTGAGTAATCCAATCGAAATAACATCATTTATTCAGGATTCTGACGGGTGGGTATGGATTGGTACGATTAATTCAGGTATTCTGAGACTTGATAACACAGATGCATCATACATGGGGACAGTTCAGGGCATTGCTTCTAATGCAGTAATATCTCTGTCTCATGATTCTTATACTGAAATTCTAGTAGTCGGTCATTATGAAGATGGGCTATCTTTCGTTAATACCTCCTCAATGACACTTTCAGATGTTATTACTGAGCAAGATGGCTTAGATTCTGATTTTATCAACGATGTAGTAACTAGGTATGGCGTTGCATATATTGCTACTCCCGACGCCGGAGTAATGAGAATTAACTTACAAGAATTATCTATCTTGTCGTCTTGGCAATCTCTTGGAGCGGATAACTTAGAAGCAGCTCCAATAGCAGTCGACGAAGATATAATTTATTTTGGATTAACAGGATTTGGAATTTTATTGATTGATAGACACACTAGTGAAATTATTGATATTTGGGACGCAGATGGAACTAGTGGCTTACCGGATAATGATGTGCTCTCTCTCCATCTTGATTACTATGGTGGTTTAATCATCGGTATGGAAGTTCCTAATTCCGGAGGAACATCAAATCAAGCAATGGCTAGATGGGATGGTTCTAATTGGGAATATTTTGAAACAGATGTACCGGGTGGAAATAATGATCCATTCAAAATCAATGATATCAAGAGTGACGCTGACGGAGTAGTCGCGGCTACCAACCGCGGAGTGTGTACCTGGACGGGCTGGAATATAGTTCAAGGAAATACATACGAGTGGGATGAATGTGTTTCTCCAATGAATAATTCTGCACGGTTTAGTGAGACATTTTCTGTTGAATTAGTCCCTTTAAGTAGTCCTCTTTCCGAGAATTGTTGTACACGAATCTTGGCAGGTCATAATGAAGGTGCATCTTTGATAAATCGAAATACAGGATTAACTGTTGTAGAAAGATGGACAGCAGGAGATGACACGCAAAGAGCGAGAGTAGTCAAAGTCGAAGAAATATTGTATATTGGTTTTGAAAATACAGGTATTGGACGATATAACCTCACTAGCCAAGAATGGCTTCAAACATGGGATGGCGATCAAGGATTCATTGATGACGATGATGTCACAGTTCTCATTCCAGGACACATTGAGGGCACAATATGGGCTGGTGGAGATTTCGGTTTGACACTTATTGATGTAGTAAATAATACAGTAATTATAGATTGGAATCGCGGCTCTAATTCAGGTGGCCCAACACTTTCCAATTCAGCACCTCAAGATGTGGTAATAGTTGATGATATTCTACATTATTCAACTCAGAGATCAACAGCATGGTGGCAATCAAATGATCAAATATGGAGGATTAATCTAACATCTAATTCTAGCGAGTCTACGATTGATGTTGGGCAAGAACTCGGTTGGAATGGTAAAATTCACAGTATTGGACAAGTATCAGAAGAACTTTGGATTGGGATTAGGCCTACTCAATATTGGAATGATGGAGATGGAACTATTGCTCGTTGGAATGTTACCAATGAAACTTGGGAAAACCCTCTAGATACCATAGGAAGCGTCGAAAGAGTAAACGCTGAATTCCTTGGCGAATGTTTCCCAATTAATGTATCATCTTGTGAGTTGTGGATTGCATATGGAGATAATATTCTTCGTCGTTTTTCTGCCCAAACAATGACATTAATTGATGAATGGACAGATATACCTGGCCCAATAAGAGGTATAGTTGAATATCAAGATGATTATTTATTTGCTAGTATGGACGGTATTTTACGATGGGAACCCGATAATGAAACATGGCTAGATCCTTGGGTTGTTAACGATGGATTACCATCCGATGCAAATGATGAAGTGTATACTATGATAGTTGTTGGAGATGACCTATGGGCAGGGAGTTACAGTAGTGGAGGTTGGAACACTAATTCAGAAATAATCCGTAAGAATGGCACTACAGGTAATTGGACAACATGGAATCTTGGTAGTGCAGGAATTCCAGGTGGTTATACTGCAGATATTGAAGTATGTGATAATATTGTGCACATAGCTGTCGGTGCTGTAAATTGGTGGGGTAATCAAGGTGGAATTGCCCGTTATGACCTAGCAGATCATGACTCTGACGGTATTACTGATGAATGGATTACTTCCATACTAACCTCCAATGGTCTAGCTGATAACGATGCTCGAGCTCTCGCTTGTGACGAAGCCAATCGAATATTATATGTTGGTTTTGATGAAGAAGGAGTAGGAATTGATAGATATAACTACAATACGAATCAATTTTTAGCAACTCTAACAAATTCTGCAGATGGTATCTCTGAGGATAGAATATTCCCTGGGGGTATGTTGCATGATGGAAATATATTGTTAACAGCGCATCAATTTGATACAACTGGTGGCATCTCTAGGATTATTACCTCGGGGACATCTACTGTGAACGGCCAGATTCTTAGTCCTGGGATGGATGGTTGTTCAATTGTTAAAGCACCTTCATCAAGTACTCCTATCTATGCTGTAGGACGCTCAGGACAAACCTCAGGAGTGAATAGAGTCGATAGATTAGATTCTACGGGTTTGATAGAAAGTGGCTTCGATGAATTAACAGGACTAACAAGTGGTAAGATACTAAATATTATTTCTAATGAAACAAATATTTGGGTAACATCAAGTTTAGGCTGGAATTCATTTTATGCATCTTCAGTATTACAGGGAGAGCTTGTAAATGGTAGCGTTAGGTGGCAATATGGATATTCATTTGATGGCGATGTTATCAATGATATCACATTAGATGGAGAAAAATTATGGGTAACTACTGCAGGTAGTGGTTTGTATAAAATTGATACAATTCAGCGAACTTTGACACCTACATCATCAGCTCTTCACTCACAAATGGATGGAATGCACGTTGACGATGATGGGACAATGTATGTCGGACTAATGGGCGAATCTGGGACTTCTGCAGGATATCAGTCATTCAATACAAATACTGAAAATTGGGGTCAAGGAAGCCTAATTGCAGGCTTACCAAGTAATATTGTTAGAGATTTCCTTGAAGTGGGTAATCATGTATTGATTGCAACCAGTGGAGGCATTGGTATGTACAATATGACAAGGAGTGGATTTGATTCTCCAATCACTTCTTATGATGGCCTCCCATCACCAGTAATTGAGCATTTAATGCTTCTAGACAGTCCAATTCAAGGGAATGGTACAATCTTAGCAGGAGGTTTAGCGGGCTTAACAGTCATCGAAGAAGGAACTTATTCAATACAGAATACTATAGATTACTCTGATGGTTTAATTGGAAATCGAGTATCTGGAATATTATTTGCAGATTCAGTTACTCGAGAAGTAACTGTAGGCAACTCTACTATTATCCAACACCATAATGCTTCAATATTTATTTCTCACAATGGGCAAGGTGCAACAAGACCAGGTGTTGCTGCTTGGGACATAGGTACAGATACTCAAAATGGTACGTATCTAATAGATATGATACCAAGTAATAATGTTCTCAATTTAGCTGCTGATTCTTGGGGCGTTCATGTTGCTACAGACATTGCTCCATTAGTTCACTGGAACGGTACAATGGGGCAAATGGAAGCTGGTACCAATCCATCTAATCTTTTATCATGGCCACCAGTAAAGATGGTTTCTAATGGTAATTATCTAGTCTTGATAGGGTCTGGAGGTATTAATTTATTAGATGTAGGAAAATCTCACTCTGTAATCGCATCAACTTCAGTATCGGGTCTTAATAATGCATTTATTGTATCTGATTCGCTATATGTTGTTGCAGAAGACGGGCTTCATGTTTGGGAAGGAAGTCTGATTGAACAGCCACGAGAATACCAAAGGAGGGCAGAACCAATTTTCACTGTATTTGGTGGTAGGCAATGGGATATTACTTCAACAACCCATCCAGGAATGTCTACAGTTCTAGTTAACTCTTCAGATCCTCTATCTATTCCCAACGATTCCAATTCTCTTCCAGGAATTTTACCTATGTACAACGGGGCTATGACAATTACAAGTCCAGTATCTTCATCTAATGTATGGGCTCGTTCAGTTTCGTTAAACTATAGTGGTTCATGGGATTTGGCTGGAAGAAATCCAGCAATTGAGGCAGGATTCCAAAATGCTATTTCCAATGTCGGTCCCGGATCTAACTCAGTAGAATTACATGTACAAATGCAATCTCCAATGAATGGTACAATCAGTGTTAGGATGACGTATGATTGGGAAAGAGTAGAGGTCCCTACAATTCTAACCTCTTTCAAAAATCGTGGAAATGATGGTGGAGGTATTCTAGAAACATCTTGGTTGCCGTCAGAAGATGCAGCGTGGTATGGGTACAGAGTTTATATCTGGGATTCAACAAATAATCCAGATTGGGAACCTAGTAAACAAGAATTAGATAATTTTGCAGGTTACATGCATGTTCCATTCTGGTCCCAAACTACTGCTACAGTTACTGAGGCAAATCACAATGGAGTTATGTCAACACTAGTAGATGGGAATAAGTACAGGGCAGCAATTGTTACAGAGTACGCCGATGGTTCAGTTGGAGATCCTATGTCATGGCCATTCAATGCTACTCCAATTGATGAAGTACCATCTCCTCCTGAATGGTTAACTGCAAATCCAATCTCAGGCGGTACTGCTGGAACCATTTACGCTGAATGGTCTGCTTGTACTGAAATGGATCCTTCTAAGACCAGACTTTGGGCAGTTGAACAAGAAATTACAAACGCTTTAGCATTAACAAATAATTTTGATATTTCTGCAATTTCTGGAAATAATACTGTTCTACAACTAAATCCAGGTTCTACATATTGGTTTGCTGCTGTTTGTGTAGATGAAAGTGGTCAGTCAGACCCACTCAATGCCACAATAATCGGTCCTATAGTAACAGCCGGAGGTCTTGACGACGGCATTCCCCCGATGCCTATTGAAGGAACAGATGCAATCGATGTGCCTGATGATGAAGGCGGTCAGATACAAGTTTCTTGGCTTCCAAATGAGGAAGATGATTGTACATTCTATACTATATTCGCATTACCTGCAACAAGCTGGCAACCACCGAATAACGTAGACGGTTGGCCTGTTTCATCGTATGTCTCAAATTGTTCAACCAACTCAACAATTATTTCTTCATTCGGGGAAGCGCCTTTCTTAGATGATACTACTTATTGGATAGGTGTAGTTGCTTCAGATGACTGGGGTAATCAAGATTTGAGTGATGTATTAGTTGTTGAAGCAACTCCTCAATCCAATAATGGTGGAGTAGGCATACCTCCAGCCAGAGTTGATGGATTAGTGGCTTTCGATCACCCAGAAGATGATGGGACCGCCATTGATATAATTTGGAACAGATCTTTAGCTACAGATTTCTCTTTCTATACAATCTGGGTCTCTGACTTCTATCAAGAAGACCTAACAGAGTCTTGGAATGACTGCTCAGACTCCCCAGAATCTTGTGGGCTTATAAAATTAAATCAGCAACAAATTGGGGGGGCTTTCCAACTTCAGATGACTGTTGAGAAGGCACACTATGGAGATACTATTTCTCAATCTTCATCATCGTCAATTATTCCGGAAGTACCACTATATGTGACAATCACAACTCATGACATTCATGGTAACGTATTCCTCTCTGAGATGCAGAATTACATGGTATTAGTAATTCCTTCGGATAATAGCGGGGATGTATTCCCGCCTTCAAGGCTTACTCCTCCTCAGCTGACAGATCGTCCATCTGATGATGGAGACGGTGTATTTGTTACATTCCAAGAAAGCGACGCATCAGATATTTCTGAATATTGGATATTTGCAGAAACGGTTCCATTTAGTTCCTTAGCAAATCGTCAACCTGCAATGATTCTTGATAGAGATGTAGAGATGCCAGTTCTACTTCAGCAATTTTCAGATGGTAGTCCATTAGCTCCTAATATTATGTTCTGGGTTAGTGTAATCCCAGTTGATTCATCAGGGAACTATTGGGACGAGGGAATCCAAACCTCTTCAATAGCTCTGATTAACGAAAACATACTCGATCCTGGACTTCATATACCCGTAATCGGTGGAATCATTGCTTATTGGGATAGTACTGGAACTAAAATTCAAATAGAGTGGGATGATAAAAATGACCCTGCAATCGAATCATATTACATTTTCTTATCTTCAACACCATTCGAAGATAATCGTGATGCAGATACTTCTCAGAACGTAGTTAAGCCATATTCAAGTTATACGTGGCAGGCAACTCCATCTGAAACTGGTAATCAATATCCTCTCAACAACGAGAACTCGTACTGGATTGCTATAGTTGGATTTGATGGGGCCGTTCATCGCCTTGCCGTTGACCCTCTAGAAATACAGCCATGGTCAGAATCTGCCTTCGGCTCAGATAGTGATGGTTTGGGAGATTCTGGAGCATCCTGGATTAATCAATTAATTGACGGTGATATGAATATGATTATTGCTCTTGTTTCTGCAATTATGATATTGTTTGGTGGCGTATTGGTATTGAAGCCTAAAGGTAGGTCTGCACCTCAGCCATGGGAGATGGGAACCTTAGAAGTAGAACTTGAGGAACAAATGTATGATGAAGATTTCGGAATGGATGATGATTTCTCAGAAGATGATTTTATGCCTGATAATGTAGAAAATGTTCAATTTGATGAGTCTGTTAATATCGATTCTTTATCTCCTACAGAATTAGATAATGAAGTTATAGATGAATTACTTGTTGATGAAGAAGAAATTGATTTAGATGATTTAAGCGACCTAGCAGATGACTTTGATCTCGATGATATGGCTGAAGAATTAGCAGATTTAGAAGATGATATTGACACCTCTTTTATTGATGATATTTTGTGATATCTCTTAGAAGAATTTGAAGAGTTGTAAGTTTACGGACACACATGACCGAAAACCCCAACCCCAGGTTTGAGGTATGGTCTACTGTCGCTTGGGATGGTAAAGACAGTCTTTTAGCTGCAAATTTACATTTCGATAGAATGGAGAGACACGCCAGCCGCCTTAATTTTTCTTTACCTGATAATTTTAGAAAAAGTATCTTCACACAACTGAGCAATCTAAATTTTTCCGAGGTTTCTATTGTTCAAGAAGATCAACCTCCTTATCTAGTGAAAATAGGTATAACAAATGAAGGGATTTTTTCTCTAATTCCACGTTTAAATCAACCTTGGCCAAGTATTTTGAAAGCGATAACGGTTTCTGCTCCAATCTGGGATGGAGAAATCAGAGGGACAAAACACGGTGATTGGAAGCCGTATTTCGATGCTAGAAAATTAGCTTTAGAAAATAATGCCGATATTTCATTGTTAATTGAGAATGATAATCTCATTGATGGCGACAGATGTATGCCAATCATTCTTGATGCAGATGGTGCCGCTTATTACCCAAGGGTAGAAGAAGGCGCTTTAGATTCAATAACTTTAGAACAGATTAAGAATTGTTTAGAAAAATCAGGTATACCAGTTAGACCTGCAATCATAACAATGAATTTAATATTGAGAGCTAATGAAATGATTGTAATTGGTAGTGGGATGGGAATCCAATCTTTGGGTAAAATTGATGGTAGAAAAATAGGGAAACCGCGTGGGCGATTATACGAATCTGCTATGTCTTGCTGGAAAGATAGACTATCTAATGCATGGGAATCAATTGAACAAATGAGTTGATAAAATGATACCCGATTTTGTTACCTTTTCAAATTCTGTTGAAAACCCTATTGTTTCATTATTAGAATATTATAGAGATTCAGAACTCCCCAATTTCGATGAGCTTATCTTAAATTCTGGTGGTCCAGTTACGGATTTATCCGGACACTCTTTTCTACCCTGCTTACAAAGCGTGCGTATATTATTTTTCGAAACTTTAACTGAAGCCGAATTTGAAAAATCATCTGCACTTCAGGGAAATATAAAATTAGGTAATAATAATCTATTAACAGTGTTAGTTCAGAAGTATAATTTATCTGGTTGGGATACAGTTAATGAGTATCAAGTTGAGACACTTGAAAAGGCAATAAAAATTGCAGAAAATTTAGAATTACCATATCAAAATATTGCTGATTACCCAATAATTCCAGGGGGATTTACTGGTATTCTAGGGTATGACTTAAACAGATGGTCGGTCGGAATTAACTTATCTCATAATCCACAAGATGGAACTTTATTAGGAGTTCTTTGGAGATCCGATGCATGGTGGATACATGATAGGAATTCAGACCAATTAAGTTTAATTTCAGTCCCCAATCATCCTTGGTTAGAAGATGTAAAAAGTAATGGATTATCTATTGTTGAGAATAATATTTTCTCTCCACTAGAATCTTTCTCAGTACCAGAATCTGAGAGCGATGCTTCCCATGCAAGAAAAGTTGATACAATTAAAGAAAGTATCCGACAAGGTCATTTTTATCAATTAAATTATGGAAGGAAATGGTCAGGTAATATGCCAAGTCATCCATGGTATGCATTCCAGAGAATGATGGAAGGCAATCCTTCTCCATTCGCATCATGGCTATATGTCCATGATCATGGATGGAGTATCGCTTCAGCAAGTCCAGAGCGCCTTCTAAAAACGAATAAAGGAATAATCTCTACAAGACCGATTAAAGGAACTTATCCGAGAGGGAAGTCCCTCGATGAAGATAGAAATCTACAAATTGAGATGGTTTCATCAGAGAAAGAGATAGCCGAACATCTAATGTTAGTAGATCTCAAGAAACATGATTTATCTAAGATTTGTGAGCCAGGTAGCGTTCATTGGTCAGATTTCCGTATAGAGGCATTGTCAACAGTCCAACATCTAGTTAGTGGTGTTTCTGGCAAACTAATTTCTAATATTGATTTTGGTAAAATAATCTCTGCTTTATTCCCTGGCGGTTCAATTACCGGATGTCCGAAAATTGCTTCAATTGCCGCAATAAATGAGATAGAGGAATCACCAAGAGGGGCATGGACTGGTTCAATAGGACATTTCCATTCAAGTTCAGGAATATCAGATTTTAATATTTTAATTCGTACATTAGAATCACATTCGGGTCCAAACCAGTGGTATGGAAGAGTTCAAGCCGGTGGAGGAATAGTAATTGGATCTAGTTCTTCTTCTGAAGTAGAGGAAGCACGATGGAAGGCCGCAGCGATTACTGATTCAACTTGGGGCTTTAGAACAGGTTTTTCAACTGAAGAACTTCCTAGAAGAGATGTAGAGATATTACCTATTCCTGAAATCGCTGGACCTATGAATGCCGTTAAACCAAAGGTTCCTAATTCGAAATCAAATATAGGAGATATTATCAGAGGAGATTCCGATATTTCATTTCCCACTGATGTCTTACTAATTGACAATTTAGATTCTTTTACAGAAAATATTGCAAACTCAATAGTTAAGCTGGGATTTTCAGTTAGAATAGTTGACGGCCGCCCTAATCCTTCCAATTCTACAACCAAAATTAAATATTGGTTAGAAAATTTCACTCCTAATAGTATTATAATCGGACCAGGTCCTTCACGTCCTGAACAATCTCAAATAACTATGGAAATAGCCAAGTTAGCGGTTGAAGGTAAAATTGTAGTAAATGGAAAACACATCCCTGTACTTGGCTTATGTCTGGGTCACCAAGCCTTGGGCTTAGCAGTGGGTTGGGACTTGATAGAATCTCCAAAGGGAGCGGTTCATGGAGTACCTTCAATAATTAAACACGATAATTTTGGACTATACACTAAATTAGATTCTCAATTAATTTTTATGAGGTACAATAGTCTTATCCTAGTTCCTAAAAACGATTTGATGATTTGTGATGCTTGGGATAATGATGAGAATTTAGTTATGGGACTCAGGCATCCTAGATTCCCAGTTTTTGGAATTCAATTCCATCCAGAGTCTGTCGGTAGCCTTCAAGGGTATGAACTAATTTCCTCCTTTCTCCAGCAAGAACCAGTATTATTACGCTCAATTTCTAATAATCGTCAGGTTAGAAGACCGTAGCCTTGAATTAGCAATCCATAGTGGACAAGTTGAAGGAACATGGCATATTGCAGGTTATGTAAACAAAATTATCCTCAAGATCAATTTGTGAGAGGTAATGGCCCTCGTTATCTAGTATGTGTGAGATGTGCAATTGAGCACGATCTCGCTGACGAAGATGAAGTCCCTCAGTTGTATTCTGATGATTTAGTTAGAGCTAGATTCGCTCTTTTTAGTAGAAGACATAGGCTATGGATAGCTCTTCTTACGGGATGGACTCTATACTTTACATTGGGTAATAATATTGAACTCTGGTCAGGTTTATTCTTTATCGCCTTGGTAATTGGAACTATATTCACTCCAGTCTTGTATTTCTTAGGTTCAGCACGTTTCAACGCTGAATTATCAAAACTATCTCCTTGATACCAATTCGGGAATCCTTGAAATAGTGTATACCTATCTCTAGACTTAGAGGGAACAGAGGGTTCCCTATGAAAGCCCGCGAGATTGGATAAGAAATTAGGAGGAGTTGAATAAATTAAAATAATATGTTAAGAAACTAAAAAAAGGCGCAGTATAGCGTTTTTATAATAGTTCTTAATCAATATTCGACTCTTTTTCTAATAAAACCAGCTCTCCCGAATAATAGTTTATCACAACACATGCGTGAGCGTTATCGGAAAGAGAGAACAGCGGGTACTCTATAACTAAATTTTAAGGAAGTAAAAAAAATGAAGAAAACGAAGAATATGAGTATGTTGATTGCACTACTCCT
>MDTC01177283.1_pt1 | contig 12115 bp, 11 predicted proteins | sample 811181 | NCBI WGS metagenome assembly MDTC01 (sample SAMN05326644, study PRJNA326480) | marine metagenome | isolation source: seawater | place: Pacific Ocean: North | collected 2011
AAGCTTTTAGAAAAATCAGGCGCTGGAAACACTTTATAGATCGCATAATCTACTTCATCATCCCATCTGCGTTCCACAATCTCAGTGCATCGGGATTTCAAAATGCCAGACGGCCTCCTAGCAGTGCGCCCCCAAGTCACCTGGTAATCAGGTTCGCATCGATCCGTCCTTACACAGTGGCCCGCCGTAAGAACGAAACCATCACCGATATGAGTCGCAGTGCATAGCCCCGCTTCAGCCCCCATCATACCAATGGATTTTACCAAACGCTCAGAATCTGACCCAGGGATATCATTGAAGTCAGTAAGCGAACCGTTAAATATAACATCCACAGATGAAGCCTCATTTTGGGGCTGACCGCAGGAAACCAAAAAGACAAAGGAAAATAACAAGTTATGTAAACCGATATTTCGCAATAGAATAACCTCTCGAGTTGAATCGATTCTTCTTAATCAGTCTTGACCGAAGGGCCAACTTTTAGAACGAAGGCGTGCCAATGTCAACTAGCCATCAAGACACCCCTATATTCTATTCTGATGACACCTGACTATTACCAAATAATAACAGATAGTTATTAAGAATAAGGTTCATGGCACCCCCCAATCTTTATTTTTTCTTAATACTATCAGACCGTTACCAACTAAGCTTCCTTTTTTTAATCAATTAAACAAAAAAGTCCTTAAATTATCAGCTGTTCTACCGATAGGGGTTAAGGAAGTTAATTACCATGATCGTCCGGGGTGACTTTAAATGAAATTGATGCTTTGCCTCATTTTTCTTGCAATAGCCTGCAGCCCTCCGGGAACGCCAGCTGATGCTCCGCCATTAGGAGCAGATAAAATCGACCCTGTGGTGGTTGGCGACGCCAACAATGAACCAGTCGATACCAGCCTAACTGGTCTGAATGATGGAGCCTATAAAGCCCATCTACTCCCTGTGGTCAAGCAAACTAACTGTGGAGGCTGCCATCAATCAATTAAACCCGCATTTTCCGGAGCAACTGCTTTCGAAGAAGCTGAAGTCCATATTGACGATCAAACCCCTGAAGCCTCACAAATGGTAGCCTACCCCAGAGACACTTTACATCAATGTGGGGATGAATCAGCCTGCGCCGAAGTCGCAAATACCCTGCTAGGTGGGATCAACAAAATGCTTGGCAATTAATATAAATAGTATCAAAGAACAGTAAGGTTACTGCCCTTTTCGCATGCAGCCTGTTAGTATAGATATTAGCAAGGCTTATCAGAACATGCTCAACCAGGATATGAATTCATGCCGATCATTAAACCCTGTCCATATTGTGCACAAACCATTACTGCTTCGGCAAAAAAATGTTGCCACTGTCATGAATGGCTCCGTTTTCATCCTCGGGGGATATCACGACTGGTCATGTTTGGTATGGTAGCAGCGATTTTATTTTTACTAATATATCATCAAATATCTGGGCAACTTCTTTTATCGACACCTAATAGTTGGCATTCTTATCCTAAAAATGACCGCCACCGATATTTACCCAGGGGCCATCCAACCATTCCAGAACTGAATCCTAATGATACGACGATACCAACTAAAGACTTAGAGCATCATCATCAAAAGCTTTGACCCCAGACTCAACCAGATGAATCTGGCCACTGACGCATGAGTCCTTCTTGAGTAACAGAGGCTGCCAACTTCCCATTACGCAGAAAAATATTACCTCGATTAAAACCCCGAGCACCGCATGCATTGGGAGCATCCATCGCATAAAGAGAAAATGAATTCATATCAATATCCCGATGGAACCACATGGCATGATCCAGACTTGCAGTCTGCATGTTCTTTTGAGCAAAAGAAACCCCATGAGGTCTCATTCCCGTTCCCATCAAAGTGAAGTCAGAAGTATAAGCAAGAAGACAGCGATGCAAAGCTTGATTATCAGGAACAGGGCCACTCGCCTTAAACCATGCAAATTGCTCCGGCTGTTGCTTGATGGGGTGAAACGGATTAATCCGCCCGATGCTTTTCATCTCAATGGCACGATCACAGGTAAACTTGTCTCTCAAGGCCAAAGGAATCTTATCAACGTAATCCCTTGAAACTTCAAGATCAGACTTTATATCTTCCGGTGCTGGAGCGTAGGGCATAGAAATCTGGTGATCGAAACCCTCTTCCTGAATCTGAAAAGAGCATGACATATTGAAAATCGCTTTTCCATTTTGAATGGCTACGACTCTCCTCGTTGAGAAAGACCGACCATCCCTTATAGGATCAACTTCATAGGTAATCGGATCTTTGTCACTACCAATACGCAGAAAATATCCATGAAGAGAATGTACTAGCCGGTCTGCTGAAACAGTCTGAGTGGCTGCCGCCAAACTCTGCGCTAATACATGCCCTCCGTAGAGACGGCCAAACCCTAAATCAATGGGTTTGCCCTCAAAATGAAAATCTTTTACTTGCTTTAAACTTAATGCCGAAAGTAATTCTTCTAACGGTGTCATCTAGCCCTCCCCGGTATGGCTTCCGGGAAAGATTTTAAAGATTTAGACCCCTAGAGTTCAAGAAGTTTTTAGACATCTCAGATTTAAGGTCGATGTACAAAGAGACACCACGTCCTAACAACCTGCCGCCACCAGAAGTGACGCCTACCAATTGTCCGGCTTCATTAAACATCGGGCCGCCAGAGTCGCCAGGTGCTGCATTTACGTTAGTGCCATCGCCATCTGTCGTCTTAGTATTGCCGAAGAAGTAAATAAACCCACCATTTAGCATGCTAACGTCGTTAGTTCCTTTGCGTTTTACACCAACGCTAGAAGGATCGATATCATTTTGGTTCCTAGGAACATAGTTTAAGCCGTAACCAACAATAGTGATTTCATCACCTCTTGAAGGTGTATCACCAATCTCAGCAACAGCTTTTGCTGTGCCTGCGGGAAATTTAATGGTGCCTATGTCATATTCATTAACTTGCTTAGTCTTAAAGGCTTCATCCCATTTTGGGTGACGATATATTTCAACCGACTCTGCTAAAACTTTTACCTTACGGGTTTTGGGGTCTAACATTCTAACCAGTTGAATGCTGTGATCTACTTTCCCGGTTTTCTTATCAACAACTTCACCACCCATTGTGCAGTGAGCGGCAGTCAGGACAGTATCATCGGTTACGAAAGTAGCTGTGCACAATGCTCCTTTAGCTGCATCATATAGCATTACAACGGCAGGATATTCAGACTCATCTATGTCTTGTCCGTTGCTGACGGTTAAGCTGGAGTCCTGAGTTGCTTGCCCGCACCCGATCAACGAGCCAAGGACCAAAGAGGACAATGCTAGGGTTTTGCTTAATTTCATAGTTTACCTTCCTAATTCGGTGATAACATCAACACAACAAAGGCAATACCACTTGGTACTAATACCCCGTGAACTACAATATCGCCTCTCACACAGAGACGACAAAACAGATTGCCTTCATGTTTCTTGACATTTTGTATTGCTATAATTGGCCGATTGGACAATTTAGGAAAATTAAATTGTGATAATAGGAATATGGGAATGGCGGCTCAAGTCAGACTTAGCCTTCATGCAACCTTCTAGAAATTTGACGTTTTTTCTCTTGCTGCCTCATCTCCTCAATCATGCGAACAATCTCTGGAGAATTTTCCAATAAAAAAAGAATAAACTTCATCGTCGAATCTTCAAGCCTAGGTTCGACCTGGTAAATGCCCATTTCTTTGAAATGAGTCACAATGATTTTCTGTATGTCCCCTGCTTCTATCCGCCATTCATCAATGATTTTTTGGATAGGTCTTTCTGCAAACCGCACCGATACAAATATATCGATCGGCAAAGCTTCTGTAAGCATACTCATTCCCCATTCACAAAACTGCGAAGTCTCTCTTACTATGATTTCATAGCTTCGCTGATGGAGGTATGAGTAAAATCACCCAACCTCCTGAATGTCGCCAAACAGAAACAGGTATTATTTCGTTAATATCAGTGCTTAACTAGATTTGCAAATGAAAGAATTGGCCATAAAAAATAAAGGTGCGGGCTCCGTCCTGTTTGATTATCCTAAATGAAAACCAAAAGTAGTCTACAGGAGATGCACAATGAAACTTTATGGCTTTGCCAATTCAAGATCTTTTCGAACACTATGGCTTCTTGAAGAGGTAGGAGCTCAATATGAACTCAAGATGCTAAGCCCACCTGATTTCAATAGCGACTGGTTTTTAGAAATCAATCCTAATGGTAAAGTTCCTGCTCTAGTTGATGGAGACCTTAAACTCTTTGAATCTGCAGCGATATGCAATCACATTGCCAGAAAATTTCCAGAGAAAGAACTGATACCTCAGGCAACAAATGAACTAAGCATTTATGATCAATGGATGTTCTTTGTTATGTCCGAGCTTGAACAACCCTTATGGACCATGGCTAAACATAAATTTGCATTGCCCAAAACCTACCGTCAGCCTGATATGAAAGAAACTGCATTGTTTGAATGGAACAAGGCCCTAAAAGCTCTAGACGCAGGGCTAAATACTTCTTACCTTGTGGGTGAAAGCTTTACTGCTGTGGATATTATGGCAGCTCAAACCCTGCAATGGGCGGAACGCTTCAAGGTACCTATCGAATCAAAAAAGATTCTAGATTACAAAGATAGAGTCGTTAGCCGGGAAAGTTTCCAACAGGCTAGTGATAAGTTTGCTTAGTGCGCTGAAGAACAGCCAATGTTTCTATATGCCAAGTATGGGGGAAAAAATCAAAGGCTACTAACTCTTCAAGAACATAATTTCCGGCGACTAATTTACCAACATCTCTAGCTAAAGTCGTCGGATCACAGCCCACCAATAGAAGATAATCGGTATCAATATCCAACAAATAGTCAATGGCTTGACCAATACCTTCGCGAGGAGGATCAGCGATGACAAGGTCAAAACTCTGTTTTTCAGATGCCATGGTTTCCAGAGCATCCGAACCATCTGACACGAAATAATGACACGAAGTAAGGTTATTTTTTGTGACATTATATTCTGCCGTCGCAATACCATTTGGATTGCTTTCAAAGCCAGTCACATCATAGCCATCAGCAGCCAAACCCAAAGATAAATTCCCGCTACCACAATATGCATCCAAAACTCTTCTGCTGGTTCTGGGACCTAATTTTTTTCGGACCTGTTCACGGACCTCATCCCGAAGCATCTGATTATTCTCCAAGTGAATCTGCTGGAATTGACCGGGGCGGGTATAATAATTCAGTCCCCATTGTTGATCCAACTTAAACCAAGGAGCATCCAGACCTTCCGCCGCTGTCCCCGCCCATTGAACAAGGGGCACAGCACGAAAAAGTGGGATTAATTCTTTAAATGAAACTCTATCTTTATATTGATCTTTATAAAGAGTGATTAGCAGGCCGTGATCATCCCTTCCCGCTCCATCCAGACAAATAACCTGGACCTCAACCTGAAACAAATTTTTCCAATTTTCAGGAGCCTTTACCCCAATCATATGATTAATCAGCTGCTGAATATGACGATCAGCAATGGTGCAAATATCGATCGGCAAAAATTGATGGCTGCCCCGCTGATGATAACCAAATTCAAAATAGCCTTTTTTACCAACTCTGCATCGTAACCGAATGCGGTTACGATATTGGGTGGCAGAGGCTTTTGAGCCCCAGCGAATCTGGGGTATATCTTTTAGCTTCGCAATTCTGCTGAACGCAGACTGGATAAATTCCAGCTTCCAAGCTTTTTGTTGAGAGAGACTAACATCTTGCCAACTGCATCCCCCACAACCACCAAAGTGCGGGCATGGACTGTCTTCCCTCAAAGCACTAGGCTTATGAAACTTCGCTACTTTTGCTTCTGCGAACCTTGACTTAGATTTGGTAACGATCGCTTCTATACTATCTCCAGGAATAGTATGGGGGACGAAGTAAACTTTACCATCCTGCCGCGCAAGTCCTTTGCCTCCATAGGCCACACCAGTTATGTTCAACGGCAGCACTTGAGCTGGATGATCCTTCTCATGCCTCTTTGAACTTCTTGAAAAATGCTTACCGCTGCGACCCATAGTTGCTTTCCCGAAGATGAAAAATTAATATATTAATATCATCGATTGTTTATATTAATATAAAACATCATATATATTAATATAGTTATCTCAGTCAATATTAATATAAAGCTTCGTATATTCTTAAGTGTTTGATTTTATTCATACTACGTTCAACGGTGTTAGTAGAGAACCTTGTTAAGCCGAACACCTGACGTATCCACGGCAACCGACAGCCCCAATGCTTTGCAAATGACCTATCTTGTGCCTCTCCAATTCGTTAAAACTATATTTAATCTAATTCAAAGACCATTAACCCTATGGCAGGAAGTTCTGGATGTATGGAGAGTGAACCATTAACCATCCCAAAGTTTAATAACTCCGAGGTAAGACAACTATGGTTCACCTGTTCGGGTTCACTGCTTTTGACAGACGATCATGAAACTCAAAATAATGGTCCTTGTCATTTCACCACTGCATGGCTGCATGAACTGGATCACGAACCCAGCCCCTTAATTAAACACCTCGAAAAGATTAAGTCCCGAAGGCTAGGCTTAAGGGCTGAAAGCTTGTGGGAATTCTGGCTAAAAAACCATCCTGATGTGAAACTATATGGCAAAAATATTCAGGTATATAAGGGTAAGGAGACCCTCGGAGAATTCGACTTTATCTATGAAGATTTGAGGCAAGGTCACCTTATTCATCTGGAAACAGCAGTTAAATATTACCTCGGCATCCCTCAAAAAAACGACTATTGCTGGCCTGGACCTAATCTGGGTGATCAATTACAGAAAAAAGCTTTTCGACTCTGGAACCACCAATGCAAATTAAGCACGACCGCAGAGGGCCAGGATACTCTGCGTAAGCTTCTCACTCAAAGATCACTGAAGAGTGAGCTATCTGTCAAGAAATTGAAAAGACATTGGTTCGTTACGGGTAGATTATACTATCCTTTTGGAGCGTCCCAAAAACCTTCGCATATAACATTTGCTCATCCCAATCATTATTACGGTCACTGGCTGACTTGGTCTGAGTGGAACCAGCTGCGCAGTAGTCATGATAAATTTAATATTGCTAAATGGATTGTTCCAGAACGAAATCAATGGCTGGATCCAACCCCTGAAGGTCGTTTTTTAAAGAGTTCTGAACTCGCAAACACCATTGAACAGGATTGGAAGGCAATCTCACCGCCACACCAGAGTAGGCCCTTTCATTGTTATAATGCCGCTAGCGGTGATGGCGAATGGTACTTCATTGTGCCCGATCAATGGGTTACAAAAGCAATGGCGGTCACACCTTACACAATGAATGATTCGGGTTAAATATTTCAAGCAGCTAAAACCAAAGCTTCTTTCCATACAGTCATAAAAAGAAACTGCCCTATGCAAAAATTTCTAGGTTTGCATGATCCTTCAGGAAAATCTAGTATGAGCGCAATCAAGGAGCGCAGATGAAATCAATTTCAATTATTGTACCTGTCATTAATGAATCCAGCGCATTACCATATTTACTTAATGACCTTGTACATCAATCAATCGAAAACTTTGAACTCATCCTTGTCGATGGGGGTTCTACCGATAATACGCTCGATCTGGCAGAAGAATGGCTACAAAAAACCAAAAATCCTTTCAAAATAAAGTTAATCTCGAGTAAACCCGGCAGGGCACGACAAATGAATGCAGGATCAAATTGCGCCAGTAACGACATACTCTGCTTTCTCCATTGTGACTCCCGACTATTCGTCAAATCACTGCTGAAGGATGCTATAGAAACATTTACAGAGCAGCTTCACACCCAGAACTCAGATATGATAGCGGGCCATTTTCCTCTATTTTTTATGAGAGAAGAACCTTACCCTAAACAACCAAATCAGTGGTCACAAAGCAAACTCTTCTGGCGTTTTCTGGAGAGTAAAACGACGATGGGACGACGATGGTCAATCAACGGCGATCAAGGATTAATGATCAGCAGAAACTTTTTCAATCAACTGGGATGTTACCCCGACAAACTGCCCTTTATGGAAGATCAGATCCTGGGAGAAAAGATCTGGAACAAGGGTCAATGGATCCTTTTACCTCATCGATTGCATACTTCAGGTCGCAGGTTCGAGCAAGAAGGTAAGTTCCAATTGTATATTCTTATGAGCATAATTATGGGGATGCTATTTGCCGGCAGACATCAATTCTTTACCAATGCTCAGCAAATTTATCGCATCCAGTCCGAAACGAATCGCTTAAATCTAAGACCATTTTATCATTCGGCTTGCGCCAGCTTGTTAAGCGGGAACATGAAGCAGATATTTGCAAGCCTTTTACAACTAGGTAACTTCGCCAAACAAAACTTCTGGCAGCTATGGTTTCTCCTGGATGTTTTCTGCGGTTTAAATCACCCTGGGCGGGGGGGTAAGTGGTTAACAATCTACGATAACTACATCCATAGAATGATACAGGGAAAGTGGTTTGACCTATTTACAGCTTTACTTATCGGCAGCTGGTTTGTCATGATCCTATGGCCTTGCGCCATGATCAGGGACATCTATGAATTGGTAACAACACGTTTTAACCTGATACAAAAAAAAGGAGCGAACTAACGTCGCTCCTAGATGTTATCTTTTATCTTTGTCATTGAATCATGGTTAATCCGATAGTGGCATTGCTGTTCGCAAACTCAAATTTTTTCCAATCTGTCGAGCTTTAGAGTGCCCTGTAGGTAAATAAGTTAACCGAACAAAGGACTCCAGTGTCTGAATATTCGTTGCTGACGGATCTTCTGAGAAGGTATACAAAACATGCCATCTCTCACCATCCATCTCTTCTTCCGTAATCACTATTTCTTCTCTGCGAGTTTCAATTCTCCATTGCCAATCTTCACTCACTTCAGATAAGTCAACTTTTTTACCGTTGACATGAGCAACGCAACCCATTTCGGTGGTTGGATCATATAAAGAAAGAGCTCTAGTAACGGAACAATCTATCTGCAGAGCAGGAATTGCTGACTCAGCAACAAGTATATGCTCGGTTTGTTCTTCATCATCCCATGGGCTTAGTTCTTCCATCGGAGACGCCCTGTCAAGAGGCCCCAGCTCTTCTTGCATACAGCCCGTAGTCAAAATACAAACAAGAGGTATTACATATAGTTTCATATAGTTAGCCCCCAATACGCCCAAATTAAACTTGCATCCTATAAAAATCTTATCGGCTAATTTAAGATACAGTTAATAAGACCTATAATTACTATTTATTACAGATACTTATGGTCGCCAATTTAAATCACAGTATTATTCACTATTAAATTGGGGGGGCAAGACCATTGATAAATAAGGCTATTTCATAACCTGTTTCAGCTTTAATGTTAATTTACCGGTCCCTACATTTACACCATCAATAATCCCTACTACATCGCCGACAGAATCGGGTCCGGCACTGCCATCTTTATCAAGGCGCGCCTTGATTTTGAGCTTGGCAGGAGCAACGCCCCCTCGCATCATTTGAATGTTGTCAGTGCCCAACTTAAACTTATAAAAGGAGCCAACAGCATCCTTGGTCAGCACCACTTTTTTGGCTCCATATGGCATCCTGGTGCCTGATTCATAGACCACCAAGAATAATGTTTTAATACCTTTAGCCGCTGTTACGACATCTTTTGCACCATCAAGAACTAAAGTTCCGGAGGCCAGATGAATATTTTTCGATGGTTTAGCTCCACCATGAGGCTTCCCCATTCCATAGGGTCTAGCCAATAGAGATAGGGGTAAAAATAAAAGAAAAGCGGCCCATAGCATCTTCATGAAAAACTCCTCATTGATCTAGGATGTTACCTGGAAATTACCACAAAATCTTATGGCCCTACCATGACATTTGCAACACCGTTTTTTCGACCATGCCCCACCCTAAGCCTAGTTGACATCTGCATATAGCTTTACCGAGAGCACAACCAAAGTGGCTTAAAAAGCCTTTCTGAGAGCAGGAAACTTTGCTAATCATTATGCTTGCGGACCACTCATTTTGTCTTCTTTGCGCTTAAGAAAGTGACACCGTCTATGAAATTAAAACTAACCCATCTGATCACCTGGACAGTGCTGCTGACAGCCTGCGCAGGCATTTATTACGCTACAAGGAAGCCTATGAATCATATCATTCCACCCAAAGCAAAAAAGATTCCCCATGAACTCAGCAAACATGATCATGTGCGCCAAGATCCTTGGTTTTGGTTAAACGAGAGAAAGAATCCAGAAGTAAAGGCATACTTGGAAGAAGAAAATGCTTATACCGCTCAGGAAATGGCTCATCTAGATGGTCTGGAAAAATCACTATTTCTAGAAATGAAAAGCCGGATAAAAGAAGATGACACGTCTGTTCCAATCAAGAAAGATGGTTACTACTACTACGTCCAAGAAAAAAAGGGGATGGAGTACCCAATCTACTGCCGGAAAACTAGCCTTGATGCGACAGAAGAAATATACATTGATGTGAATGAACTGGCAAAAGGCCATGATTTTACGAATCTAGCTGCTGCAAAAGTGAGCCCCGACGGCAAGAAATTAGCATATGCCTTAGATACACAGGGAAGAAACTTGTTCACTCTTCATGTGATCGATATTAAGAGCCGTAAAGAACTGATAAAGCCCATCGAAAATATGACTGGCAATGTGGTGTGGGCCATGGACAATGCTACTTTATTCTATACAAAGCAAGATCTTGAGACACTAAGGTCATACCAGTTATACCGTCAAAAGCTTGATGGCGAGGCCGAATTGGTTTTCGAAGAAAAGGATGAGACCTTTAGGATTGGTGTTTCACTAACCAAATCACGTAAGTACATTCAGCTGGTATCGAGCAGCACATTAACTACGGAAAACCACTTTCTCGATGCTCTGAAGCCTGAAGGGCCTTTCAAAATATTTGCAACCCGTGACCGAGGTCATGAGTACTTCGTAGCCCATGCGGGACACGAATTTTATATTATCAGTAATGATGATGCCCGCAATTTTAAAATCATGACTACGAGTGACCAAAACTGGGACCGAAGCCAATGGCAAGAATGGTATCCCCACAGAGAAGATACCTTGGTAGAAGACGTAGAGGTTTTTGCATCTCATATCGTTATTGAAGAAACGAAAAATGGCCTCAATTGGTTGAGAGTTATAAACCGCGAGACCAAACAAGAACACCTCATCGATTTTGGTGAGCAAACATGGGCTGTTTCGTTATCAGGTAACTATGATTACCAGACAGACAAGCTTCGTTTTGTCTTTGAGTCCATGCATATTCCAGAATCAGTGATCGATTATCATATGATCACGAAAGAAAAAGAATTGCTGAAAGAGCAGGAAATTCCTTCCGGCTATGACAAATCATTATACAAAACAGAGCGCATCTTTTCTGAAGCTCGCGATGGTGAAAAAATTCCCGTCTCAATCGTTTATAGAAAAGACATCGCTCTTGATAGCAAAGCACCGCTGCTTTTGTATGCTTATGGGTCTTATGGCTATAGTATGTCACCATGGTTCAGCACTAGCCGGATTAGCCTGCTTGATCGGGGCTTCATTTATGCCATCGCCCATATCAGAGGTGGTTCTGAAATGGGACGACACTGGTATGATGATGGTAAGCTGCTAAAAAAGAAAAATACATTCTTTGACTTCATCGATGTTGGTAAAGATCTTGTAAAAAGAAAGTACACTGCACATGATCGACTATATGCATCGGGTGGCAGTGCTGGTGGTTTATTGGTCGGTAGCGTCATCAATATGGCTCCAGAGGTCTTTCATGGTGCCATTGCTGAGGTGCCTTTCGTAGATGTTGTCACGACCATGTTAGACGATAGCATCCCTCTAACGACTGCTGAATACGATGAATGGGGAAACCCGAATATCAAGGAATTTTATGATTACATGCTTTCCTATTCGCCCTATGACAATGTAACGGCTCAAGATTATCCCCATTTATTTGTAGCAACAGGCTTCCATGACTCTCAGGTACAATATTGGGAGCCAGCAAAATGGATCGCTAAACTGAGGGAAATGAAGACGAACAATAACCAACTCCTCTTTAAAACGAACTTTGATGCCGGTCATGGAGGGGCTTCT
>MDTC01254880.1_pt1 | contig 12115 bp, 11 predicted proteins | sample 811181 | NCBI WGS metagenome assembly MDTC01 (sample SAMN05326644, study PRJNA326480) | marine metagenome | isolation source: seawater | place: Pacific Ocean: North | collected 2011
ATTAGAGGGGTTTTAGCAAATGACATGAGCCTTTATGTTCATCGACCATCGGTTACAGATCCCACGTGTGCACCGGAAGGAGATGATACTTTTTATGTTTTATCCTGTGTGCCACACTTGGGTCACAAAAATCGAGTAGATTGGGAAATAGAGAAAAACTCATACTGTAAGAAAATGACCGCATTTCTTGAGGAAAGATTATTGCCAGGTTTTAGAGAGAAAGTAGTTCAGAGTCATATTATGACGCCAAATGAATTTGGGAAAGACTATCTTAGCCCAATGGGAGCAGGATTTTCAATTGAGCCAAGAATGTTCCAGAGCGCTTGGTTTAGGCCGCATAATATTTCTGAGGAACTGGAGGGCCTTTATTTAGTTGGAGCAGGAACTCATCCTGGACCGGGTGTTCCAGGGGTCGTCGCTTCTGCTGAGATTGTTGCAAAACAAATTCCTGACTGTGTTGTGAAGTCGAAACAAAACTTAGTGACGACCGGTACTGAAGCTTGAGTAAGGTGGAATAAATATGCAAATCACTAGTAATGATTTGAAACAGTGTAAATTGCTTATAAAGGAAGGATCTCATTCATTTTATGCTGCGTCCAGGCTATTGCCTAAATATGTGCGTGATCCTGCCATCGTATTATATGCATTCTGTCGAATTGCTGATGATGTAGTAGACAAAAATACTGGTACTAAGGACCCAATTCTTGATCTAAAAAATCGACTGAATTTGGTGTATAACAAAAAGCCAAGAGATATAGCAACCGATAGAGCTTTTGCAGCTCTCGTAAACACTTATGATTTACCGAAAGAACTTCCTTATGCCCTCATAGAGGGCTTACAATGGGATTATGAAGGTAGGAGATTTAGCACACTATCTGAACTATACGGTTACTGTGCCAGAGTAGCATCCTCTGTAGGGGTGATGATGTGTATTCTGATGAATGTTCGTGACGAAGATGCTTTGGCTAGGGCTTGCGATCTCGGTGTAGCCATGCAACTGACTAACATTGCTAGAGATGTGGGAGAGGATGCCCGAAATAATAGATTATATATCCCTTTGGATTGGATGAAGGAGCGAGAAATTAATATAAACCAATTTTTTGACAGGCCAGAAGGCTTTCCCGAAGTCAGTATTTTTGTAAAAAAAATATTAGCCAAGGCAGAATTTTTTTATAAAAGAGCTGGCGCAGGATATTTTTCTTTGCCAAAGGATTGCAGGCCGGGAATTTTCTCCGCAGGTAAGATTTATTCTCAGATTGGTAAGCATATAGCTGCTTCAAATTATAATAGTATTAATGAGAGAGCCTATACAACGACTTTTGAAAAGTTCTTGTTGATCTTATCATCAGTTGGAGACTCGGCGTTGACAACAGTAATGCCTATGCCATCTACAATTCATGCCCCACCTATTTCAGAGGTGGAATTTTTATTGAATGCAGTGAAAAACCCTTTGGAGGATGAAAAATCTTTTAAGAAACGCTCTAAACGGTTTATGACCTTGCTTTTTGAGTTAGAACGTAAGGATAGATTTTCTGCAGGTATTCATGAGTAATTTAGATTAATTGTCCTGATATCAAAATGGATTGGTTAACTTTTTTTATTTTTCTAATGGCTTGCTTTGTAGCGGCTTCAACCGGAAGTTTGTTTCCTACTGGTGACTGGTATAAGTCGTTAAAAAAACCTTTGTGGAACCCTCCGGATTGGTTGTTCCCAATTGCATGGAGCATCCTTTATGTCTTGATAGCTTTTGTGGGAATGAGAATTTCACAAGTAGCCAATGAATTTCGATTCGCAGTGGCTCTCTGGGCTTTGCAAATTTCTCTTAACACAATCTGGACCCCAGTGTTTTTTGGTTTGCACAAAATAAGATTAGCTATGGGATTTATGATAGGGCTTTGGAGTACTGTTCTTGCCATGGTTCTTAGCTATTGGTATATCGATGTGCTTGCCTCAGCATTGCTTATTCCATATTTCTTGTGGGTTAGCTTTGCTGCAGCGCTTAACTACAAAATAATGACTCTGAATTAAAAAATGGTTTTTTCAGTTAGCTTATTACCAAGTATATCTAGGAGCTTTGACGGCTAGCAGAGGTTTTAAAGCTGGATTGGCAAATCGATCCAAATCTAAAGCCTCATGAACTCCAATGACACGCTCACCTAATATTGATGTTTCTACGGCTGACCGTGTGTAAAACGGAGTGTCTAACATATGCTTTATTTGACGTGGTTTAAAACCAGAGTCTGACCGAGTAGTTCTGTTTACCAACCATAATGATGGGGACATTTTTGTTATGGGAGGCGGCGTATCCATTGGTTCTACCTCACCATTTTTGTTGAAGCGTAGGGCTAGATGAAGGGGCATGTTTTCTCTGGGCAAAGCATCGTAAAAAGTAATACTGCCATCATTACTTGGGAAGCGACCCCAGGTCCAATAAGAAAAATCTTTTTCCAAAGCATTGGATCCAAAATTGGCGTCAAAGTATCCATGTCCATTCCAGTTCCAACCTGGTCGATTTATCTGGACCTCGATACGGGATGTCGGTGCAAAAGGACGCCATATGTGGCTATTATCTGGCAGCAAATTACATTCAATGTCAGTGATGTTTTGAGGAAATATTTTTACTGTACCTTTAACGCGATCAAAGTGGGGAATGGAACACTCATCAAATCTAATTACTAAATGGTCTTTTTCCCAAGTAAATGAACTTGGTCCAACTTGCAATGAATCGGGTGACTGGTGCAATTGTTTTTGCCCCCTTTCGGTCATAGTCCAACGCCAACCTTTTCCATAGAGCGCTACATTAATACAAACATGATTCTGAGGATTTTTCCTTCCGGCCCAGTAATACCAGGGGGAAAAAACTGAACCAATAAACCCAATTATTGAAATGGCTTTCTTCCCATCTTCTGACATTCCATCAATGTACCACCAGGCATAGCCATTCTTCTCCACTATGACATCAAATTTAGGTCGCGTAAGATCGTTTCTGCCGCATGCTTTCCGGATTGGCATGCCATTGGTACTCCTGCTCCTGGATGGGTTCCTCCTCCGGCCACTAGCAAGCCCTTTATCTGGCTTTGGGATAGAGGTTTTTTGAATGTCGAATTGATTCCATGAGGGCTTCTTCCGTATAAAGATCCGGATGAACCCGGAAATAATTTTTCGAATTCGAAGGGTGTGGTCAACATTTCTTTTTTTGGGCTTAATTCCAGTTTCAGTCCCATTGATTCTAGGATTGGAAATGTTATATTTTTGCATCTTTGGAATTCCTCATGTTTGTCTGGATTCTTTAGGTTTGAAATAGGAGCGGCGTTGATTATTATTTCGAAGCGGCCAATGTCATTAGAACTTGGCGTTGGATCCTTATTGTTCCCTTGAGCGCAAACATAGAGAGTTGGATCTGTAGGGATGACACCGTCATTGATATCTTGAAACTCCTTTTTGTAGTTAATATTGAAGAAGACATTATGATGAACTAATTTGTGGTTAATTGGTTTAGCCGCAAAACTCCATACGTAAGCAGATAAGGATCTAGGATGTATCTTCCTTTGAGTAATACTTTCTTTAACTTGACTACCTAATAAACCCATTGTTAAAGCTCTCGGATCTCCATTGAACAGGACTATATCTGCAAATACTTCATCGCCATTCTCTAGTTTAATTCCTTTTACTTTTTTATTCTCAATCAAAATCTTATCTACTGATTGCCCATAATTAAAAACAGCCCCAGCCTTTTGAGCTATTCTTTCCATAGACTTTGGTATTTGATGCATACCACCTTTGATTCTCCAGACGCCTTTACTTTCCACATTCCAGATTAAAGATAATATGGATGGTGACATGAAAGGTGAACCACCTACATATGTCGCATAACGAGCAAATAGCTGGATTAAACGTGGATCAGAAAAATTGTCCTCCAGGAGGTCATACAAAATTCTCTGCCTTAGCAAAGTTTTATAGAGTATTTTTCCATTTGTAATTCCCTTAATAAGTATGGGCAAAACCTTAGGTTTAGGGCTTTTAATAATGGGTTGATTAAATAGGGTGAAGAGTTTTTCTGCAAGAGAGTTGAATTTTTCAAATTCTTTAGCCGATTTTATTCCTGAAAAATCCCTGATGGAGGCCATATTTTTTTCGAATGAGGAGAATAGATCTAAGGAGCTTCCATCTCTCCACCAATGGCGGGCTAAAACTTCTTCAGGAATAAGCTCTAGATGGTCTTCAATATGTTCGCCACATGCCCTGAAAAGTTCTTCAAATATTTCATGCATTGTTAAAACTGTTGGGCCAGAGTCGATCAATCCAGCAACGCTATTTTTGGTTCTAATCTTGCCACCAGGATAGGATTGTTTCTCAAATATTTGGACATTAATCCCACAGGTTGAAAGTCTCATAGCAGCTGCCAGACCACCTATGCCACTACCAATAATGATTACTTTCTTATCTTTCAAAATCTTAAAACCAATTTCATTCAGAACTTCTGTGTATTAAGACACTTACATTTGAGTGTCAAAAAAATTAGACAATTTTTACTCCATATGCTAGACCGTATTCGTTAGGGAGCAACTATGACGAAAACAAAGAATATCCAAGAGAGAATAAATACAGCTTTGTCTCAAACGCTAAGGAGTGCGAAAGATTCGCCAGCCCCGCCGAAAGTGGCAGCAGCCATTGATTACGCTGTTTTCCCAGGAGGAGCAAGGGTTCGACCACGTTTATGCTTAGCAGTTGCGGAAGCCTGCGGAGAGGATTTTCCTAAAATAACAGACACTGCTGCAGCTGCCATTGAGCTAATGCACTGCGCTAGTTTGGTGCACGATGATCTTCCTTGTTTTGATAATGCGGCTTTGAGGCGCGGTAAACCAACTGCACACCGGGCCTTTGGTGAGACTGTAGCTGTTTTAGCTGGCGATGCGTTGATTATACTGGCTTTCGAAAATCTGGCCAAAGGTTGCATGAAATGTCCAGACAGATTACCGAGCCTTATTAGGATTCTCACTAAATCATCAGGTTTGCCTTTTGGGATCTGTTCAGGCCAAGGTTGGGAAAGTGAAGAAAAAATCAATTTGAGTGCTTACCATCAACTTAAAACTGGGTCCTTATTTGTTGCAGCCACCTGTATGGGAGCTGTATCAGCTGGGGAAGATCCTGAACCTTGGGTGGAATTAGGAGCAAGGGTTGGGGAAGCATTTCAGGTGGCTGATGACCTAAAGGATGTGATTGGGCAATTTGATGAACTAGGTAAGCCTAAAGGGCAGGACGCTATTAATAGTAGGCCAAGCGCCGTGTCAGAATTAGGAGTTGAGGGGGCCATAGACCGCTTACAGGAAATTTTGAGCGGGGCTATTGCGTCTATTCCCGCTTGTCCGGGTGAAGCACAATTATGTGAAATCATTCGCCATCAGGCTAAGCAATTAATGCCCTCCTTTGCTGCAGATAAAGTTTTATAAGCTCTTGTGACTTTATAATGGATTGGTTTTTCAGTTGGATGAATAACCTTATTGCCAAGCCCAAGTTTCATACTTTGGTCAAAAAGCTTCCCATACTTAATAGAATGGCGGCGAAAGACGGTCGTAGGATTTATGACTTAGTTTCGGGTTTCGTCTATAGCCAAGTTTTGCTTGCAATGGTTGAACTTAGACTATTCAAATTTTTATTGACTGGAAAAAAAACCATCAGTGAGCTTTCTGATTATGCGCAACTTGACCAAAAAAAAATGCTCCTATTGTGTAACGCGGCTAGTGCCATTGGTTTATTAAAAAGAGAAGAAAAATCTTATTATTCTCTCACTCGACTGGGTGCAGCAATAGAGGGGGTGCAAGGACTTGATGAAATGATACTTCATCACAAGATGTTTTATAGGGACTTGCAAGATCCAGTTCGGTTATTACAGGATGATTTTCAAACTGAACTAAAAGATTTCTGGTCGTACGTGGGAAATCAGAAGACAATAACTGATGGTGAGGCAGCTGCTTATTCGAATTTGATGGGAACCTCGCAACATATTGTAGCAGAGGAAACCCTTAATTTAGTTAATTTGAAAGGATTTACGCACGTAATTGATATTGGGGGCGGTAACGGGACCTTCTTGTCTCAAGTAAGAAAAAGGTATCCAGGTCTTGACTTAACCTTATTTGATTTGCCTAGCGTAATCAGAACAGCAAAAGAAAATGTTAAAAATAATCAACGTATGCAAGATGTCATTCTATTTCCAGGTAATTTCATAGAGGATGAATTTCCAACTGGTGGGGATGTAATATTTTTTAATCGGGTACTTTATGACCATGATGATTTGACAGTAAGTTTATTGTTGGAAAAAGCATTTTCTGCACTTGAACCGGGAGGATCTGTAGTAATATCAGAACCAATGTCTGGGTTTAAGTCGCCCTCTCGGTCCGGCGATGCTTATTTTGGTTTTTACACGCTGGCTATGACATCTGGTAAGCCGAGAAACAAATGGCAACACTTTGAATTTCTTCGCGCTGCAAGGTTTGAAGCTATGAAAAGTTTGAACAGCGCCAGCAATTTTGTCACATCAGTGATAGTTGCGAAAAAGCCACCAAAATAAAAAGATGGCATTAGTGTAAACTTTTATTGACAATTAAAACTGTCAGGATAAAATTACACTTAATCTGGGGTGAGAATCTTAGAATCTATCGAGGCTATTGAGAGCGGAAAGAATAAAGTGAATACAAAAGCGGTAGTTATGACGAGTCCTGGCGAATTATCACTGAGAGAGGTGGTTCTTCGTGATTTAGCAGCTGGGGATGTTGTTGTTGATATTCATTATTCTGGGATTTCAACTGGAACGGAAAAACTGTTTTGGAATGGTAAAATGCCTCCATTCCCGGGTATGGGATACCCACTGGTCCCAGGTTACGAATCAACTGGAGAAGTTGTATCGGCTGATAAGAGCACCGGGTTTAAACCAGGCGATTTTGTTTTTGTACCTGGGGCGGACTGTTTTTCAGAGCACGTAAGAAGCTTGTTTGGTGGAGCTGCTAAACGTGTGGCTTCTCCAGCAAAAAGACTTATAAAAATTGATTCGACCATGGGAGTTAATGGTGCTCTTTTTGCCTTGGCAGCTACAGCTAGGCACGCCATTGCAGGCTTCGGTAATAAAATGCCTGAGGTCATTGTTGGACACGGCGTGCTGGGTCGTCTGCTAGCTCGTTTGGTTGTTTTGGCAGGAGAAAAGCCTCCAATCGTGTGGGAAAATGATCCTCTGCGCCATGCAGGTGCAACTGGATATGAGGTTATGCTGCCAGAAGTTGATCAGAGATCAGATTATGAATGCATATTTGATGTCAGTGGTGACTCAGGGATTTTGGATAAATTAATCGGGAGAGTCCGTAAGGGTGGAGAGATCGTATTAGCGGGTTTTTATCCTGAAAGGCTGAGTTTTGGTTTTCCGCAGGCTTTTTTGAAGGAAATCTCGATGAGAGTTGCTGCCGAATTTTTGCCTGAGGATGTGGCTACGACTAAATTACTTATAGAGGATGGCTCCTTGTCTTTTGATGACCTGATAAGTGATGTTTTGCCAGTAGAAAAAGCAGAAGAAGCTTACGACATTGCCTTTAATAAATCCGAATGTCTAAAAATGGTTCTGGATTGGAGGGATGCAGCATGACCACAGAAACGATTAATATGAAGGGAAATAACGTCAATGAGGCCCTACAGAAACATCATGAGAGGTTGAAATCTGAGGCAGGGGAGCCTTTGCAAGAAATTGAAACATCGGAGCCAAAGAAAAAATGCCAAATCATTGCAATATATGGAAAGGGTGGCATAGGAAAATCTTTCACCTTAGCAAATCTAAGTTGCATGATGGCAGAGCAAGGAAAACGGGTTTTACTTATAGGGTGTGATCCAAAATCAGACACAACTTCGCTTCTTTTTGAAGGGAAAGCTTGCCCGACAATTATAGAAACATCAACTAAGAAAAAACTTGCAGGTGAGGAAGTTGCAATCGGTGATGTCTGCTTCAAGAGAAATGGGGTATTTGCCATGGAGCTTGGTGGTCCAGAAGTAGGACGTGGATGTGGTGGACGTGGTATCATTCATGGTTTTGAACTTTTAGAGAAGCTAGGTTTTCATGACTGGGATTTTGATTATGTGCTCCTTGATTTTTTAGGGGATGTAGTATGTGGGGGATTTGGTCTTCCTATAGCAAGAGACATGGCTCAAAAAGTAATTGTAGTAGGTTCGAATGATCTTCAGTCTCTCTACGTGGCAAATAACGTATGCTCAGCGGTTGAATATTTTAGAAAATTGGGCGGAAGTGTAGGAGTTGCTGGTATTGTAATCAACAGAGATGATGGCACCGGGGAAGCTAAGGCTTTTGCTGAAACTGTGGGTATTCCTGTCTTAAGTACAATTCCTGCCGATGATGACATAAGACGAAAGTCAGCTATGTATCAAATTATAGGAACGAAAGAAAGCCAGTGGGGGTCCTTATTTGAAGAATTAGCTGAGAATGTAGCGGGGGCTCCGCCTGTTAGGCCAAAAACCTTAACGCAAGATGACCTTCTAGGTTTATTTGATGGCGGTGAAACTGGGGCAGGGTTTACTCTAGAGCCGGCCACTGATGCTGACATGCGAGGGAAGTTTTCAAAGCCAAAAGAATCTTTAGAAATTATTTATGACGAAGTTTAAACTAGAAAGTACGGATAAAGTTTTATGAACTCAGAGGTAAAATACGATCAGGCGGCAGAGGTTGATGTGGTTGAATCACCAGTAGAATCCAAGCCAGAGAATCAGTTTGATCTTGCTAATCAGGGTTCGTCGTGCCATGCGGGAAAAGACAAAATGACTGCTGCTGCTACTTTAGCTGGAAAGTCAGATTTGTTAGAGAAATTCAAGCAGGATTACCCTTTAGGTCCACATGACAAACCACAAAGTATGTGCCCAGCCTTTGGGTCATTAAGAGTTGGGTTACGTATGCGCCGAGTTGCAACTGTATTGTCAGGTTCAGCTTGCTGTGTTTATGGCCTGACGTTTGTTTCTCACTTTTACGGGGCAAGAAGATCTGTTGGTTATGTGCCTTTTAGTTCAGAAACTTTAGTTTCCGGTAAGTTGTTTGAGGATATTCGAGACTCGGTTCATCAAATGGCTGATCCTAGTAAATATGATGCCATCGTTGTGACAAATCTATGTGTACCAAGTGCATCAGGCGTTCCATTGAGGTTGCTACCCAATGAGATTAATGGTGTGCGAATTATAGGTATAGACGTTCCTGGGTTTGGTATCCCAACCCATGCTGAAGCAAAGGATGTACTTGCTGGTGCAATGCTTAATTATGCTCGAATGGAAGCTGAGAAAGGACCTGTTTCAAAGCCTATTTCTGGAACATCAGATAGACCTACGCTGACATTATTGGGTGAAATGTTTCCAGCAGATCCAATGGGTATCGGATCTTTATTGGCGCCTTTAGGCTTGGCAACGGGGCCTGTAGTACCATGCAGGGAATGGCGTGAACTATACGGCGCATTAGACTGTTCTGCAGTAGCAGCGATTCATCCATTCTATACATCGGCTATCAGGGAGTTTCAGGGAGCAGGAAGGCCCATAATTGGATCAGCTCCAGTAGGATGTGAAGGTACGGAATCGTGGCTTACTACTGTTGCCGACACATTTGGTGTGGGAAGTAAGAAATTGACCGATTGTAAAGACAGTATTTTACTGAAGATAAAAGCAGCCCTGAAAGAAAATAAAGTTGATGGAACAATTACTCTCTCTGGATATGAGGGATCTGAACTTTTAGTGGCTCGTTTGTTAGTAGAGAGTGGTGCTAAGGTGCCCTATGTGGGAACAGCGTGTCCAAAGACGCAGTGGTCTGAGCCTGATAGGAAGTGGTTAGAAGCTCAGGGCACTCAGATAAAATATAGAGCAAGTTTAGAAGATGATTGTGCGGCTATGGAGGGTGTTAAACCTGATTTAGCTGTGGGAACGACCCCTGTCGTCCAAAAGGCTAAAGAAAAAGGTATCCCTTCCTTATATTTTACCAACTTGATTTCTGCACGACCACTTATGGGAATAGCAGGTGCTGGAAGTTTAGCTCAGGTTGTTAACGCTGCAATTAAAAATAAAGATCGTATGGCTAGGATGCGGAAGTTTTTCGATGGAGTCGGTAAGGATGATACTGCAGGTGTTTGGGAAAAAAATCCAAATGTGAAACCCCAGTTCCGCGAACACAATTTAAAAAAGCTAGAAAAAAAGAAAAGAGCCGAAAAAGCGGCGGAGATGATTTAATGCTCATACAGGATCATGATAGAGCTGGAGGATATTGGGGATCGGTATATGCATTCTGTGCAGTAAAAGGATTGCAGGTAGTTATTGATGGCCCTGTTGGCTGCGAAAACCTGCCAGTGACTTCGGTTTTACATTATACAGACGGCTTACCTCCTCATGAATTACCAATAGTTGTAACAGGATTAGGCGAAGAAGAACTGGGTAGAGAGGGAACAGAAGGCTCTATGAAGAGAGCTTGGGGTGCTTTAGACCCTGCTCTTCCATCAGTGGTGGTAACTGGTTCCATAGCTGAAATGATAGGAGGGGGGGTTACCCCGGAGGGTACTTCCATACAAAGGTTTCTTCCCCGCACAATTGATGAAGATCAATGGCAATCTGCCGATAGGGCCATGACCTGGCTTTTCACCAATTTTGGCCAAACCAAAGGCAGAATGCCACGGGAGGCCAAGCGGGAAGAAGGAGCTAAACCAAGAGTGAACATATTAGGGCCAATGTACGGTACTTTTAATATGCCATCTGATTTAGCAGAAATTAGGCGACTCATTGAAGGCATAGGGGCCGAAGTAAATATGGTCTTACCCCTTGGTAGCCACATAGCCGATATGAATAAATTGGTGAATGCTGACGTTAATATAGTCATGTATAGGGAATTTGGGCGTGGTTTAGCGGAAGTCCTGGGTAAGCCTTATCTTCAGGCCCCAATAGGAATTGATTCAACTACCAAATTTCTAAGGAAATTAGGAGAACTTTTGGAACTGAATCCAGAGACCTTTATCGAACAAGAAAAGCACTCAACTATCAAACCGGTATGGGATTTATGGCGCTCAGTTACGCAAGATTTTTTTGCCACTGCAAGCTTCGGTGTTGTTGCGAATGAAACTTACTCTCGAGGGATACGTAATTTCCTAGAAAACGAATTAGGACTCCCATGTGATTTTGCGGTTGCCCGTCAGGCTGGAAAGAAAACGGATAATGATCAAGTAAGGTCATTAATCAAAGAGAAGAGACCGCTAGTGGTGTTGGGATCAATAAATGAAAAGATGTACTTGGCTGAATTGAAACAAGGTTTTGGTCCGAGGCCAGCATTTATACCGGCCAGTTTTCCTGGGGCTGTTATTCGAAGATCTACAGGAACACCGATCATGGGATATGCCGGAGCAACGTATTTATTGCAGGAAGTATGTAATGGTCTTTTCGAAGCCTTATTCCATATTTTACCTTTGGGATCTGAAATGGATTCTGTGGATGCTACGCCAACTAAATTGCGACGAGACTTTCCGTGGGATCAAGAAGCACAGGAGCTTTTGGATCAGATAGTTGAGGAGCATCCTGTTCTTACAAGAATATCAGCAGCTAAAAAACTAAAAGATGAAGCTGAACGGTCAGCTTTAGAAGGTGGAGACGAACGTGTGGTTGTAGAGACCATTGAGGCATTACAGAAGAAAATGGCTAAGGAATAAATCTTTTAATAGGAAGGAAACATGATGAAGCAGACAGTAGTGAGGGATTTTAGCGTTTCCCAGTACAGGAAGACTATAAAACTGGAATATAGAGTATATTTTGCTTTGATTTTTATCATTTCAATCCCATTAGCGGTGGTATCTTGGTTTCTCCATTTTCTGCTAAAAGGGTTTAATCATGAAAGTGAACAGAACGAGGGAATTTTAAAAAGGGCTTGGGGTCACGCGCAGGTGATCACACCCATGATTTTTACCGCATGAGAGCGGTTAACGAGATTCGACCAAGAGTTTTTGGTCGAATAATTCTGGACCATACAGGTCCAGGAATATCAACCCCACGGGTGACCGTGGGATCAGTCGAAACAATCCGGAGGATTTAACATGGCTGGAAATAATGACCTGTC
>MDTC01058970.1_pt1 | contig 12112 bp, 20 predicted proteins | sample 811181 | NCBI WGS metagenome assembly MDTC01 (sample SAMN05326644, study PRJNA326480) | marine metagenome | isolation source: seawater | place: Pacific Ocean: North | collected 2011
TAAGGTGGACGAGATTAAGGATAGGGTAAATTTACATGTCGCCAAAAACCGAGGCGGGGAAACCGATCATTCTCTCACGCTTGGCTTTGAGAAGAGTACTGGGAGGTGGACCACAGGATTGGGACCATCGAAGCCTTGGTAGACAAATGTCTACAGATAGCTCTATTTTCGCCGTAGAGGGGTCTATTCGTGCTTTTTATATCTTACGAGGGTAAAGACTCATGTTTGCATTTCAAAGCCTTTTTAAGGGGGTATGGTGTTATTCGTATTTTTGCTTTCTGATTTCTTCAATTGAAATAACGCTTTTACTTTGCACAAAAACTTGTTTAGGCATGGCTTTGTCGATGTTCATGATGTTTCCACCATCAAACTCCTCACGGATGTCCCAATCTGAGCAACCCAAAGGGATAATTGTATCAAGCCAATCTATAAATTCTTGCTTATTCATCCCTCACCCCCATCTACCTTGGCGAGTACCTCGCGGATTATTTTTCCCGTCAATGGTAAATCCCGACCTTCTATTTTTGCGTCCGATTTATAATCAATTAAAACTTCGCGTAGTATCTTATACATCTCCGGAGCCGCCGCGATCAATCGCGCGTTGGCGTGATGCACTTCTTTAGCAATTGATTTGCCATCCTTACACGCAATATGTCGATTCACATCTTTGTGCGATTGATAGGTGTACCAAGGTCCTGGCGTGTGTGTGGCGTGTTTCTCTTTTGTTAAGTTCATGCTCAAAACTCCGCTTTCTCTTTTGCTTGATTAAGTAATTCGATAAGGTTCTCAATTTCTCGAACACTAGCATTTGAAAAAACTTCCGCGAGTGTTTCGCATGTTTGTATCATTTCGCCATCGCTAAAATGGCTTAGTCCGTCGCTGTCTGCGATTATTTGTTCAATGTCATCGTTCATATATATATCTTTCTCTTTTTGTTATTTTAGGTTAAATGTTAATTGCACTTTCTCGCGCTCCGTGAGCCTCACATGTGCGCGTTTCTCTTTACCTTCGCGATTGCTCGCCTTGCGTTCCCTCGTTTCTCTTTCCTTGCGTGCTTTCTCGCCTATCTCGATCAATTGATTGACCGCTTGGGCGAATAGGTTTTCCGCGTGCTTCATGCGAGTTATCCTTTCAATATGTAATAAGTTGAGTATCCTTGATCCTCGTACTTAACAAAGCACTTAGAAATGGCTTGCTGTCTGTTTCCGTCAATACCATCACCTTGCCATATTTTCCCATATGTGTTGCGGGCCTTTGCTCTGTAGTGTAATTGATTGGTGAACGGATTCTGCTCCCTTGTTACTTCAATAAATAATGTCATGCTAGTTTTTCCTTAATTGCTTGTAAAAGTTCCCAAGCGCCTACCATGAACCAAGGCGCAAGGATGATTAGTGAAATGATGTAGTGATCTTGCATAGTGTGTGCCTTTCTGTAGTATTTCTAATTAATAACTAGCATTAGTAGAGGGGTAGCAAATGACTTTCTCACCATCCATTTTGGCGTGAAAAGCGCCATCTATCCATTCGCCTTTCTCGTCATGATCGCCATCCAATGCGGATTCTAGTTCGCTAGTTGGGTTTTGCGCATATCCAATTTGAAACCTATCATTTTCTTCTATGGACTCGCCATTGTTTGCGCGCACTACATGCCAACCAATCGTCCAATCTAAAAAATATTGTAACGCATCCTTGTATACATCGTCACAACGATAAACTTTAACATTGCCATAATTTCCGCGTACATCGCCCCCCAAGTGCAAACAAACCGCGATGTAAACCGCATCATTACCATAGTACCACTCATCCTTGTCATCTATCGTTGAATAAATAGTGAAGGTGAAAACTTGGTTAAAATCATTTTCACCATTGTAAACATTCTCCCTTGTAGCTTCTATAAGCTGAATAGATTCATTAGCTTCTATGGATGCGTGATCTTCGCAAAGTCCGCGCACCACGGAATCATTATCCCAAGCTTCATTTGGAATGTCTAAATCTAATGGTTCGCCAAATAATTGACTCAACCATGCGTTAGTGTTTATGGATGCGTCCCATAAATAAGTGCATCCGTTTTTTGGGGTCTCAATTAATTCAATTGTTTTCATATATATCTTTGTTTTCTGCTAGGCGTAATTGCCGCGCTAGTAATTCACCTTACGACATATTGCGACAAATGCAAGTAAAAAGTGTTTTTTGTGTAAACCTCATCAAACATCGAAAATCTTACTTCGCAGAATTAATACATTTCTACGCCCCACATCAAATTTGCTATACTCATGTAGAGCAAATTGTAAAGCATGTGTGTAAACCCGACAAATCGGGTCCGAAAAAACACGCAAAACCGCTTAAAATCTAGCATTTCTTGCGGTAAACCTGGCTTTCACTTGCGTAAATCGTTGCTATTCAACGCAAAAGCATAGCATGTGATTCCGAATCACGCGCTAAAAACTAGACGCGATCCACGCCACAGGGGGGGGCGGGGGTATGCGTGCGTCTGCGCTAATTCTGTATTATCATCACCACCCCGTATAATTTTTTCGCCATAGCGTTTTGGTAGCGATGTGTATTACACGCTCTTAAACAGATCCCAGCCCTCGCGATATTTTTCGAGTTTACCCCGTGATTGTTGATTATGCGGATAGAGGGTGATACGCATGGTTTGATTAACATCCAGGCATGGGATTATATACCAAATGGGAATGGCTTCCACATAGGCGGCAAGGATATCGACTTTTGTGCAGTCCATATGAATCTTTTTATCGGCACCTCCTGCGGTGGTGATCATATAGCGACCAAGACCGCCCCGCGCGGAGTCCTTTGTTTTATCCTTGGTGCCTTTTACTTGTACTTTGAATACTTTACCCGCCTGATTCATGACGAGACAATCCTGGGGCAGATAATCGCCCAGCGGGGTAAATACTTCGAGATTACGGGCAAGAGCTTCGGTAAAGAATATTTGCTCGTACAGCGAGCCTTTACGCTTCATCGGTCACCTCTATGACCTTATCAGTGGAAGCTTCCTTGGGAAGGGAGTCTGTGGCTTGTTTTGCGCCTTTGAGAATGGATCTAACTTTATCGGGAGTCATATCAGATGTGCCCAGTTTAACATTCGCGGATGCGGTTATGTTGGTGGGTCTGCCGTTTATGGTCATTAGTTTGTCAAAGAGTACGGAAAGAGTGTAGGCGAGGTTCTGCGGCGGTATTTGGTCTAGTTTTTCATGGATAAGATTGAGATTATCCGCGACAATGGAGGATAATTTATTGGAAACTGCGTTTAAATATTCCTGCTCGGACATTTCGAGTTTGTAGCGTAGGAAGTGGCGGGTGAAGTTATGAATCTCCTTTTGTTTCCTTGTGGGGGAATTTGCCTTTTCCTGAAGCTTACGGGCTTCATTGGTGGCACTTGCTTTTTTCATAGCTATTTTAGCGGCTGATTCAATAACATCGTTTTTAAGATCCTGACGCAGAGCCTTAACGGTCTTGTTATTACGCATAGTGTTTTTTTATACAAAAGTATTGACAGGTCAATCATAAAAATACAATAGGTGACGGGTGGATACAGAAAGGGCGGGGAAAATATTGGAATCGCATGGCCTTACGAAAAAGGCATTTGCGGAGATGCTTGGGGTAAAAGCGAGTACCGCGCGGATGGCGTTCAGCCTGAAGAGGTTCAGCAAGAGGATGGTGGCTAAACTGGAGGAATTGGAGGATGAATTACGGATTGAGCAGGATTTAGCGGAAGTTGACGAGATGATAGAATCCGTGGAGCAGGATACGGAGGATATTGAGAGTGGTGAGCGGGAAGCGAAGATATACGGGGTGCCTAAGAATAGGTTTTTGCGGTTGATTGAGTTTGAGGATGGCTCGCATGGTAAATTCCGCAGTAAGCCCGGTAATTATTTGAAGCTTGGGGAGAATGTGCGGGTGAAGCATTTGGATAGGGATATGTGGGAAGTGGTCAGGTAAATGTGGATAGTCCCACAAACCGCAGAAATAGCGTGGAAAACTTTATGGCAACAAATTTAAGAGCAATCCTTCCTGTGGGCTTCACGGCGCTAGGCAAACATGATCACCTCCGCGACACTCGGCGGGGAAGGATTGCTCTACATTGCGATGGATGACATGGATTATTTATATTGTCCTTTTATTAGCCCGGAAGAGATCAACCGTGGATGGCGAAAGTTTTGGGCAAATTGCGAATTACGCTTCCGTAAGGGTGAGCGAGATCCTGATTGTCCGAAAAATACATACCGCACGGACATTCAGCGTAAGATGCCAACCGCTAAATCAGAGTTAAAGTTTAATAATGAGCGAAGAAGAGGCAAAAAAGCAGTATAAAGTGGAAGCGAAAAAGCTCTTAAACCGCTGGTTTGATGAATCAGATTTGGATGTTGAAGAATTGGCAAGTGCGGCAGTTGAGGCAATCGAGGAATGGCTGGATGATGACATCATAGAATTTACACCAGAATGAATATTTACAAATCAACGGGTAAGAAGATAGAGAGTTGGCCCCAATGGGTAGGGCGATTAACAGAGGAGAATAAGCAGTTAAAAAAAACGCTTCAGAAATTAGAACGCGAGAATGCGGAATTAAAAAAACGATGCTGTGATTTATTTAGCGAAGTGATTGAGGCAAAAGCGAGCAGTGACAGTTAAAACGGACAAAGAAATATTGGAGCAGGCACTCGCACGGTTTGCGACAGAGGCCCGTGAGAAGTTTTTGGCGGGTATTCGGGAACATAATCCCGATGGGAGCAGGGGCTTGGCACGCATGACCTTGGAGCAGAAAATACAAAGCTGTAAGGAAGAGGTCATAGATTTGTGGTTTTATTTGAATGCGATGGAAGAGAAATGCCGAGAATAAGAATTACACAACTAGATGGATCGCTTCCTAATATTGCTTTGATGAAGTTGTCTCATTGGCATAAAGCACAAGGCGATGATGTGTATTTTAGTAAATCATGGGAGCGTGAGTTATTTGAACCTGAATATGATGTTGTTTATGGTTCTGCGATATTCCAATGGACTAAGCCTAAACTAGAGAGATTTTTACAGGAGTTTCCACAAGCTATTGTTGGAGGTACAGGCACTAAATCGACAATGACTATTGAGGATATAACGGGTGGATCTTATGAATTTTTTGATTACTCAATATATCCGAAATTCAAACAGAGTATTGGTTTTAGTCAACGGGGTTGCCGATTAAAATGTAAATTTTGCGTAGTACCTAAAAAGGAGGGTAAAAATCAAGACAACGGGCCAATCCATCAAATTTGGAGAGGTGATCCACATCCAAAAGAAATCATCCTGCTCGACAATGATTTTTTCGGTCAACCAGAATGGCGTGAAAAAGCGGAAGAAATACTAAATGGGGGCTTCAAAATAAACATAAATCAAGGTATGAATGCTAGACTCATCCATGAAGAAGGTGCAAAAGCACTCAATGAGATGCAATTTTTTGAATCTAAATTTAAATATAGAAGACTGCATACTGCGTGGGATAATCCGAAGGACGAAAAAAGGTTTTTTAAGGGTTTAGAAATACTTCTGAACGCAGGAATAAAACCAAAAGAGATTATGGTTTATATGATAATAGGTTATTGGCCTGGTGAAACTATGGACGATATTCTTTGGAGGTTTAACAAGCTAAATGATGCAGGAGTATTACCGTATCCGATGGTTTATGATCGTGAGCGTACTGAACACAAAAAGTTCCAACGATGGGTAAATAGGAGATATTACCAATTTGTGCCGTGGGAAAAATATGATTCATCAATGCGATCCCGTCCGCCAAAAAATCAAATGATGTTTGAATATGCCTAAGATAACCTACGCAGATGAGGTTGACGCGCACTTTGGGATTCCCTGGACGGATGATTTGAAGTATGAGAAGGGCGAGCTTGCCTGTGCGTTGAGCGAGGATGAGATTGACGCATTACCGCAGGAACGGGCGGAGACGCTTAGTCGTTTAATGCTCGATCAGCCCAGTAGCGAGAAGGAAGATCCAATCCAATGGGGTTGGACTCTTCCTGGGTGGAGACGGGTGATGAAGAACTGGAAGGATGATAAAATCCATATTTGTCTTGGTGGAAATCGTTCGAGCAAGTCCACTTTCGCATCTCGTATGCTTGTGCATTTAGCACAGACTATACCAGAAGCAGAGATTCGTTCTTTGCATGTGTCGGAAGAAAGATCAATTGCGGATGCCCAAAGATATGTGTGGGAAGCAATCCCCATGCGGTATAAACGGGCAAAAAAGAAGAGTGAGAGTCATTCTTTGCAATATACACAGAAGAATGGCTTTAATTCAGCCAAGGCAATCCTACCGCCAACAACCAAAGGCGCCGAAAGGGGCAGTACAATATCGTTTAATAATTATAGGCAGTACCAGGCAGATCCGCAGATATTTGAGGGTTGGTCCGCACACTGTATCCATATGGATGAAGAATGCCCTGAAGAAATATTTTCCACACTGGTAGGTGGTAGGACAGTTGATTACCACGGGCGTGTACTCTTAACTTTCACGACCTTACAGGGATGGACACCATTGATTAATAGTCTGTTGAAGGGTGCGGATACGGTGGAAACTAAATACAGTAGTTTATTAAATCGGGAACTTCCCATCGAACAGATATCAACAAATTGGCCTAATTGTAGGATTTATTATTTTTGGTCTGAGATGAGTCCCTTTGTTGATTACAAAGAACTTATCCGCACTTACTCAAACCAGCCCCAAGAGGTCAAACTCGCCCGATTATACGGAATACCGTCCAAAGCAATGGAAGGACGGTTTCCAAAATTCAGCAGGGATACAAATGTCATACCGCATGAAAAAATACCTTTTATTTTAGATCCGCATGTACGCACAACCCGCTATTTTGTATGTGATCCCGGCGGCTCAAAACCGTGGGTTGCGATATGGGCGGGTGTAACGCGGGATGGTACAATTTATATATATCGCGAGTTCCCTGACTCAACGATGGGGGCATGGGCATTGCCGCATGTCAATGGGGTAGGGAAGAGTGTGGGTAAACCTGGACCCGCACAGCGTCCACTCGGCTGGGGATATGTTGATTACCGCGATCATTTCGAGGCACTGGAGGAGGGTGAGGATATCTTTGAACGAATTGTGGACCCCCGCATGGGAGCCGCCACGGTGCGAGAGAAAGAGGGTGAGAGTAATATTATTAACACAATGACGAATCTTGACTTTGTGATGCGACCCGCACCCGGCGTGGATGTGGAAGCGGGTATTGCCAAGATTAATGATGCTCTGTCCTGGGACGACACGGAAAGTATGACGGAGAGTAACCGTCCGAAATTATTTGTATCTGACAGATGTGAGAATCTGATTTGTTCAATGTTGGAATATACGGGCAGTTCACGCCAGGAGCATTGGAAGGATCAGATCGACTGCCTGCGATATTTATTGGTGAGTGGTGCTGATTATATTAGCAATGAAAGTTTAGCCTGCACAGGTGGTGGTGGTTATTAATCTTGCAAATCTATCTACAAAAGGTTACATTATGCTACGCATATGCAGTCTGCCGCCGATGACGAATTACTCTATGTCAGTAAAGAACCTGATGTGGATTATCTTGCCGAAACATATCGCAGGACACAGTCTGAATTGAGTGAATGGTTGGACCGCAGACAACGCGATTATGATGTAAGGAATTGTTTGTGGTCGGGTAAATCGGATGATTTTAAGAAACATTCGCATTTAAGTCAGACGGGAGATGTGTTTCCTTGGGATTCAGCGAGTGATCAGGAAATCCGCATGGTTGATAATCAAATCAACAAATGTGTGGCAATGGCAACAAATGCGGTAAGAAGTGCCCATATTGTGGCAACCCCGGTGGAATCTGATGATATTGAGCGATCCAATGTAATATCCATGTTTCTGCGTTGGTTGATGAATACAAAAATGGAGGAGTTTTACGATCAGCTTGAACTCGGACTGAATCATTTTTTTGAAAAGGGTCTAATGGTACATTATGTGTACTGGGACTCACAGGAACTTAAACAACAACAAACCATCCGATTGGATGAGATTGCACAGGTACTACCAGCAATTGCGGAAGCAATACAGGATGGCAGTATGGATGAGGAATTATCATCCGCACTGAAAGATCAATTTAAAGTATCTAAGACCAAAGCAAAAGCGATGCTTCGTGAATTACGCAACGATGGCACCACTACAATTCCAGTTACCCGCCGGGTCGTAAATCGACCCCGCATCAAAGCATTGGCACCTGACGAGGATGTGCTTTGGCCCAACTACACAATTGATCCACAGGAAGCACCATATGTCTTCCATGTCTTACACATGACTCCAGAGCAATTGGAATCCAAGGTTCGCACGGAAGGGTGGAATCCTGAGTTTGTGGAAAAAGCGAAAGAATTATCGAGATATACACAGGCAGATAATAATTTATACAATGTCCGGCAGGAAGACGCAGTCTTACGGGATGATGATGAGACAATCAGGGTATTATATTGCTATCAGAGACTTTTGGACGAAGACGGGGTAGCCGGGATTTACTGCACAATCATGCATCCTGATGTTCCTGAATTATATGCCAAACATGAGCTTATGGATTATGCCCATGGTAAGTATCCATTCGTAGTGACCAAATACGAGAATGTAAGCAAAAGACTTTATTCATCCCGATCAATTCCTGAAGTGGGTGAACCGCTCCAACAGGTGTCAAAAATCGAAACGGACGCAATGATTGATCGTCAGTCATTGGCAACTTTACCACCTTTGGAACACCCACTTGGTCGCGCCCCAACCCGGTACGGCCCAGGTGTTCGTATCCCTTATCGCACACCCGGAGAGATCCGTTGGGCAAGCACACCACCATTTGATGGTGGTAATGTGGAAGTACGCAGATACATACAGGAATTATTTGATAGATATATGGGAAATAACGCTCCAGGCGTAGATCCCGTAGAGGCCCAAAATAAACAACAGTCCATGGTCAATAAGGTATTTAGTCATCTTAAATATGTAATTGACCAGGTATGGACTCTTTATCAGCAATACGGGCCTGACGCTGAGTTTTTCCGCGTAACGGGAATGCAGGATGTACAGAAATTTAGCAAGGGTAGACCGGGGGAAAGATTTGATTTTTATTTGCAGTTTGATGTGGCGACTCAAGATCCGCAACAAATGCTGGAACGGGTAAAGGCAATTGCGGAGATCGCACCCGCCCTTGATCGGTCAGGCACCCTGGATACGGAAAGACTTTTACAACTGGCAGTCGGACAGATCATGCCCGGTGCATCTGAGAAAATCATGATACCCAAGGAGACCGCATCGCAAAAAGCAGTGGATGAGGAAAGACAAACCATTGCGGAACTGGTTGCGGGAGTACCGCCAAATGTTCGCCCGCAAGATGCACATGAATTAAAGATGCAAGTATTTCAGCAATGGTTATCTCAGCCTGATATTCAACAAAAAGCACAACAAGATCAGGCATTACAGGAGCGTATACAGAATTACATGCAACAAAGAAATTTTGCCATTCAGCAAAAAGCAAACGCTGAGATTGGCAGGCTGGGAGCAACTCCCACGCAATTTGGACAAACTGCACAAACACAAGCCGCATAGAAAGGAAAAATCATGCCAGGATACATGTACGGAAAAAAAATGATGAAGAAGAAAAGCCCGATCAAAAAAAAGGTTAGGCGTAAAAAGAAATAATGGCTAAAGGAGTAAAGCATTATCTGCGCGACGGTACGACTTGGAACAAGCCTTACCATAAGATGCCCAATGGAAAATTACACACGGGAAAGACGCACAGTAAGTCAAGTAAACCATTGTTTCATTTTGGAGACCTTTCGGATACTGCGAAAAAGAAAGCCAGGAAGAAGTGAGCATAACTTACCGCAATGAAAGGTTTAGTAATTATAACAAACCAAAAAGAACACCTGGAAAATCCAAGAAATTCGCTGTACTTGCTAAGGAGGGAGATAAAATCCGTCTTGTTAGATTTGGAGATCCAAATTTACGAATTAGAAAGTCAGAACCCGCCAGGCGTAAATCCTTCCGAGCAAGACATAAATGCGATGAAAAAAAGTCTAAATTAACCGCCGGATATTGGTCCTGTAAAAACTGGTGAAAAAATTAAGTCCAAAACAGAAGAAGATTGCGAGAGCATCAAAGCCCCGTAATAGAATCACAAAGTCCGACTTTGTGGCCTTAAAAAGGCGGAGGAAGAAAAAGTGAGCAAGAATGTGCCAACTAATAAGGCTTTGTATTCCCGTGTGAAATCAGAAGCTAAAAGAAAGTTTGATGTTTATCCAAGCGCTTATGCAAATGCTTGGTTGGTAAAGACTTACAAGAAAAGAGGCGGTAAATATAAAACAGTCAAAGGCAAAAGCTAGTGGCAAAGAAAGATGGTGGACTGACGAAGTGGTTCAGCCGGAACAAAGGGAAAGGCTGGATCGACTGCAAAACGGGCAAGCCATGTGGCAGGAAGTCTGCGCGCTCGTCGAAGCGTCCGTATCCCGCATGTCGGCCCACCAAAGCGCAATGCAAAAAAAGCGCGGTAAAGAGAAAGACGGGACCAAAGCGTGTAAATTGGAAGGGTAGGAAGAAGTGAGATGGGTTGTCCTGTTTTTATTATTAGGATGTACAAGCGCGCATAATCTTAAACTTCTTGAGCAGGACAGAGAGAATAAAGAGCTAGAATTAATTTATTTAAAAGAAATGCAAATAGCACAAGAAAACAATGATCAAGATGCCTTCAATTATTTTTTCCAGGAATATATGGAAGTACCGAGATTGGATATTCCGCAAAATCTTAAAAATCATAAAAACTATTTTCAGGGCGGAGACAAAATAAAATACTGATGAGGAAGACTAATCATGAAATCGACCATGAAGATGCAATTAGAGCGCTGTCCTCTATCAAAAACGACCCCAACTTCAAGCGATATATTGAAGTGCGTGAGAGTATGCGTGAAGAAACTATCCGGGCGTTGCAGACTCCTGCGAACATTGAAAATCTAAACCTACACTTTTATATTTCAGGGAAACTTGAGGCAATCGACGAAGAGTTAGATATTTTTTACAAGCTTTTTTCATAGTAGTTATTGGTTTGGACCCTCTGCGCTTTGGGTGGCGCAGGGGGTTTTTTGTTGCCATTGTCAAGACAAAAGACTATATTTTGCTACACTAGGTGACAACCTTGAATAATTATGGAAACATTAACAGAAGGGGTTGTCTCGGAGTCCCCTGAAAATTCCGTGAATACAGAAACGCCCGTGGATGGGAATGTGTCGATGGCAGAATTTGCAGATCAGTTATTGAAACGCAAACAAGCTAACGAAGCAGAACCTGAAGCAAGCACCGAAGAGACGGACGAACCTTCTGACCAAACAGAAGAGCCTACGGAAGTCACTGAGGAAACTACCGCCGAAGAGACGGAAGACGATACGCCGTCCCCACAACCTTCGGAAAATGTTCTTTTACAGAAATACGGAATCGACCTGGACAACTTGTCCGAAGAGGAAAGTCGCGAACTCGCAAAATCGCTGAACGCATCTGCGGTTAAACGGTTTGGCAGACTTACCGCTCAGAAGAAAGCACTACTTGCGGAAAACGCTGAACTGCAAGCGCAAGCGGAGCAGGCACAGCAAACGCAAAGTAGCGAAATTCCTGAGTTCCTCAAAGACAACGCTCTACACAATGTGACTGATGAGCAGGCACTCATGAAAGAAATCGAGAATCTAAACACTCTTATCGAGTGGGCAGAGGATGGGATGGAAAACGAAGCCCAGTTTGACGATGACGGAAATGAGTTTGTTCTCAAGGATGGAGATAAAACTTACACCAAGGCTGAACTGCGGAGAATACGATCCAATGCGAAGAAAATAATTCGTAAGGATGCTCCAGCAAGACAGGCATGGATAAAGGAGCGTCAAGCATCTGATCAGCAGGCATTACAAACCTTCGAGTTTTTAGGAGACGCGGAGAGCGATGACTACAAGTTGTTCATGCAAGTAAAGTCCAACAAGCTTTATAAGCCTTTGGTTGAGCATTTACCAAACTCAAACTTCGCCCTGGCACTCATGGTGGAGGGATTAAATGCGGTAAAGGCACGCCA
>MDTC01071258.1_pt1 | contig 12112 bp, 12 predicted proteins | sample 811181 | NCBI WGS metagenome assembly MDTC01 (sample SAMN05326644, study PRJNA326480) | marine metagenome | isolation source: seawater | place: Pacific Ocean: North | collected 2011
AACTTTTCAGTGAAAAGCCTACCTGCAGTTTTCTCGGGTTTCTTATCTTCTTCTTTTGGATCTGGATCCGTTATAACCTCCTCTTCTTTTTTCTTTTTCGCGTCTCTCCATAAACCATCCAAATCCCTGTCAACAGCTTCCCAGTCGGCAACAGGGAGACTGCCAACAAAAGAAGGGCCAGATCCCATTAAATCATCTAAGGATTTAACGGCTGGGACATTTGCATATCTCATTTTTATATTGTAGACATAAAAAACCCACCACCCTTGCAGGCAGTGGATTCTTGTGTTTCTTATTTAGCCTTCTGAAACGAGAAGCTTACTACGTAGTTGCTCTGGAGTAGCTGAACTCAAAGCCTGCCATGCAGCTGCTGGGTTCTTGTCACTTAGGTTAGAGAACTCTGCCCAGAAGTCTCCGTTTTGAGGAGCCTGTACGCCTGGGTTAGGCATATCGATCTGAGGACGCTGGAACTGCTGAGTTGGAGTTTGTCCAACAGGAGCTTGAGGAGCAGGAGCCTGAGGAGCAGGAGCCTGAGTTATTCCCATCTTTGCTTCGTTCGCTGCAACTTCTGCTGCTAGACGATCCTGAGCTATCTCTACAGGATGAGGACCATTAGGACCGAAGAACTCATTAACGTACTCAGAGAGTAGGTCAGGGTTAGTCAGCATTGTATGGTATGCAGCATTGTCTGCGGCTGCAGCATCAACAACTTTCTTAGCTCCTTCGATATTCTTGGCTAAGCCATTAATTCTTTGGAACGCTTCCTGAGTTTGATTTGCCTGCTGAAGAAGTGCATCTTCAACGGTGCATGCATATCTATTTAAAAGTGCTGGTGCTTCTGCTCCGAAGTGCTGAAGAACTTCAAGACTTTCGTTGCTGACGTTGTCTAGATACCCGTCTCCGTTTTGTGTTGCTCCTTGCTGTGTCGAGGGCTGCGCCTGTACCTGCTGGGTCGGGGAGTACGCCGGCGTTGCTTGGGGCTGATAAGTCTGCATCCCCGAAACGGACGGAGCCGCTTGGTATTGCTGAACCTGAGAGGGAAAGCTGCTTGTCTGCGGCTGTTGTGGGGTCGGAGTTGAGTAGGCTGCCTGGGGCTGGGAGGTCTGCGTTGCGCTCAAACTGTCGCTGAGGCTCTTGAACGCCTCCTGCCATGGATTGGCCTCCTGGACCGGAGCCTGTGGCTGGGGTGCCTGAACCTGGGGTGCCTGAACCTGAACCGATGGTTCCGAAGGTGTCTGGTACGAAACTTGGGCGGTCTGGGCCGGAGCTTGCTGGTAAGCCGCGCTCGGAACGGGCGCGCTCGATGGTATCGAGTTCTGCTGGGTCGCCGGAGCCTGTTGTGTCTGAATACTGTCCTGCATAAGTTAGTTCTCTCTTTAAAAATTCGAATGCCCTATAGACGTAGGGTGTTAAGTCAAGTTTAGGATCTGCCAAAAGCGGTAGATCTGGAGCCTGAGGATGAGGGGTTTGACGCATGTCATTTATCAGCGCCAAGAATTGTCCAATACTGCTTTGGGTGGCTTGAGCCATTCTAAATGGATAGCCACTAAGCATTGCACTTCTCTCTTCATCTGTCTTGTCAGGGAAGAGGTAACGCAACGCTTCGATGCTGTTAACACCGAGTTCTTGTAGGTTACGAACCACAATACTTGAATTCAGTATATCCTCTGTTCCATCTTCGAAGACTGGACCCTTCCATCTCCACTCAATCTTCCTGTTGCCGTCGGGTATTAAACCGACCACACCGGGAGGAAGTTCAGTGGACTGGACTGCTTCTCGGATGGCTAATTCTAGTTGTTCGTCGTATGCTTTCTCTTGTTCTTGGAAAGCTCCTACCGCCATATCATAGTCTTCTCCTGGCTGGAAGTTCTCTTCAATAGGTGGTGCAGGCCTTTTTAGGCCTATCGCCAAGGCAAAGGAATCACGGAAGATTTTTTCTTCGTGGAAAATAATTAAACCAAATAATTTACATAATCCATATGTCAATAATCCTTTGCATCGACGTGTAGCCGTTGTAGCTGCTCGACCGTATAAAGATTTGATCTCGTAAGCTGTTGCTCCAGAACTAATTCCTAATTCATCTACCCCGCCCATTGCGGTTCTTAATTCCTCTCGATATTGACGTGCATATAAGTTTTGATCACCAGAGACTGCATCAGGAGTTAAGTAAACAGCCCGGTCAGTCGGTTCAACGTTGGCAATAATCCGAGGAACTTTTAAGGCACCACCACCGCTTGGCCCAGGCTCACTCACACGAGTAGATGGTCTGCTTGCTGAATAGAAACCTGCTTGAGAACTAATTGTTGGTCGTAAACCTTCTTCAGAGCCTGACTCAACCAAATCATGCTTAGGTCTACTAGAAACTAAAGTTGGATTACCAAAGAACGTAATGTTTGTGCGGATATTTTTAACTAAATCGTCATGTAATACAATCTGCTCAGATAACCAATCAAAATCACCTGTTGCGTCCATTCCTGTAGAACGCATCGTATTGAAAGATTCAACAGCTGGAATAAAGCCAAGACTGTTAACCAAAGTCCTCGTTTGGTTGGGAGACCAAGTAAAGCTATTGGTTTGTCCAACTTCGAAAGAAGGTCTCTCAGTCGTTATCGATTCTTTGATCGTATCTCGTCTGACTTGCAGTTTGACATACCTAGTACTGCCGTTGTCTGCTGTAGATATAGCTAAAGCACCTGTACCACTACGTACAGAGAAGGAATAAATCAGTTCAATTTCTTCTAATTGAGACTGAGCATCGTAATAAGCCCTGTAGTTTTCTTTACTAAACCACATAATGCGGTAAGTATCTTTTACAGGTCTGAAATAAAATAACCCTTTACCATCTAGTAAAAAATCATCAACAATTCCTTCTAACCTGCTATCAATTTCATTCTCTTCAACTAATTGTTGAATAAATATTTTTCTAAAACCAAATGTGTCTTGTGCAGGAAAAAACTCAATTCCTTGTCTCAGCATGAAAAGCTTCATCTGAGCTAAGTGACTATTGACAACCATCGTGTCAGTGCCACTGCTTCCATCACGCTTCCTAGCAGCTTCTAGGATCTGACGGTATCTCTCGTTAGATGGGTTACTCATTTCTTAATCTTACTGCCATTGGATCTGAGCACCGCCTCGTTTCATGAGACCTTGCACCACAATATTTAAAGCATCAGCACAATCATCATGTGATGCATGGCCGAAATTCACAACCTCGTCAACCATGTAAGAAAAATCTCTGTATTTATTGAAGATAATCTTCTTGCCTTGGAATAAACCGATAATTCCTCTAAGACGAGCGAGTTTATCGCCACGAAAACCCTTGACAGGACTCACAGTTAAATTATACAGCTGCCATTCATTGAAAAGAATTCGTTTTAAATCACCTTCAAAACTTTTCTGATAAGCAACAACCTCAGGCCATATAACAACAGGTGATTCAGTCTTGAAAAATTGTCCTTCATCGTTCATTCCAAGTAAATTCCATTCAACTAATAATTCTGCTAAAGCCTCTATTTTTTCAATATTTCCCATTGATCTCATTCTCTTGTAATCAATGATATAGACCTTATCTTCTACTCTCCCAGCTAAAACAAAAACAGTCCAATCATTACGTTCACTCATCCCTGCAGATAGATCAATACCGACACCAATCGTGTCATAAGTATCAGGAACCTCTCCTTTAATAAACAACTCTGGAGACAAGCCAAGTTCTGTTGTCTTAATCGGTTGATTTAAATACTGATAAGAAAAAGCAATTCGATCTTCTGTTTGAAGTTTTAATAAATAACCTACCGACCACATTGATCCCCAATAAGACTTAGGGGTTCCATTGTCGTCGTAACTTAACGCTTGTTGAGTGATAACTTTCCATCCTCTCTTCTCACAGAAAATCGTCGTAAATAAATCATCAAAATGGAAACGAGTCCCTAGTGCGATAGCTCTTGCACCTTGGAACATGGTAGGAACAATAACGTTAGTCCAGTTTGATTCCATCTCTCTTCTGATATCTGGATTAGCAATTGCAGCAGCACTTTTAATTGCGTCATCAACAATAATCAAAGAACTTCGCTTGGAAGTAATTGTTCCTTTTAATCCTGCACAAGCAACAGTAAAAGCATCTTCTCCTCTAATGTCTACCCCTGCATGTTCAAAATCAATCGACCATAGCTCATCACTTGTTCGATGCTTAGATAATCGAACTTTAGGAAAGACCTCTTGATACTCTTTATTAGATATTAAATTTTTAATTGCTGCACTTTTATTCCTTGCAACGTCCACGTTATAAGAAACATAGAGAGTTCTTAAAAGTTTGCCTGCTTCCGCATGCCTACCGATCAGCCATGCTATTAATAGTCCTATAACAGTAGACTTGGCACTACCTCGTGGACTTAGTAGACAAGTGTTGGGACCCGCGATATCGAGCAAATGCTCGTTACTTTCTGCAGTTAGTATCTGTTTGTGCCACTCCCGCATATGCTTTGCGGGTTTCTTGCCCATTAATTCACAAAAATAGGCGAAATTATTCCTAGCCTTTAGAACATGAGGTGGAGTAACAACAGCTTCTGGTTTCGCCTTGATCGATTGTGCTGCTAACTGAGCACTACGTCTACGTGCAAGGGATATAGAAGCATTAGGCATAAAATTAGTCTAAGTGTTATTCACTATTAAGGCAGGATGATTCTCTCTTTTGTCTTCCACCCTTTCCTCTCTACCCATTGGTTGAACTCAGCTTTTGCTTCTGGTGTCATATAACCAAAGAACAAATTCAATGCATGTTTTAGGGAATAATTTTTATCTTCAAATTTATCTAACTCTAGGCCACCATGAAGAGCACAGCAAGCATCTAGAAGGTCGTAGATAGGTATCGGTACACGAACATTCTCTTCCTCTTTCTTCACAACACCTCTAGTTTCAACTAGTTCAACCTATCAGCTTCTCTTCACCTTGTCGACTATCTGATCAATCACATTGACGTCTAAACCTAAAAAAGGTGGAATAATTCCTAAAATTCTCAATAAACCATCCACAAACAACGCTAAACAAAGAAACCCCAAGATCATACTGATAATTGTTGCATTACGATTATGCTGTTTCATCGATAATTCATCAATTGCCCTCGCTTTAGCAACAGCATCATCTAATAAAAGATCTACTTCTTCTTTCGTATAACACAAGTGAGGTAAAATCTCTCTAATTTTTTCTTCTGTCATCTAATTGGGATGAACTTCAAATTAGATTACTTCTCCTCGGCTAAAGCTGCCCAAACAGATTCGTAAGCTAATTCAAGAGCATTAACGACATCATCATTACCCTTAAATATTGATTTTAATTCACGCATCACTTTGTCAGCACCCGCCAATACTAAGCCTCGACGATCTGTGCCTCTTGTCATCTTTTCTACCTCGACAACATGACCTCTTAATTCTTTAGATAAATGAGCAATACGAGTAGCTGCAGCATCTGGTTTAACAATATCAGCATGTACTTGCTGCCTTAAATAATCGATATCAGCTTCTAATTTAACAATCTCAGCCAACATCAATTCACGTCTATTGAGTTTTGGATAATTCTGAAGTACCCATTTATCAAGAGCAGTAAAACCACCGGTATAACCTAAAACATTCGCGTAAAGCCATATTTCATAAATTGAATATGTATTCTCTACGTAAGTCGTAAATGCTTCTCTTCTGTCTTGCTCTAAAGATACAAGGAAGGAATGAACAGGTCCTTCTGTTTTAACTACCATTTTTATACGAGTCTACAAGTTCCCCTAGGATTTTTCAGAAAATATCAACCAAAAAATCTTGCACCTGAAGAACGAATAGCTCCCCGAGCGTCTGCTCTCATCTTTCTCTCTTCGTTGTACTTATCTCTTTGCGTCTTACGTGTTTCTTCTCCTTCGGTCTTAGCTTGCATCCTGTTCTGCAAACCTTGACCCATATAATTCATTCTTGTTTGGGAACCTTCCTCTTGAGCCTGCAGTCTCTTCTCTTGTCCTGCTACACGAAGAGTTCTTCTGTCTTGGTCACCTGTTACCCCGATCTGTCTGTCACCTAATCTTCCTTGTTCACGCATTAAGGTTCTAGCTATATCTCCTTCTCCTGCCATCAACTTCAAAGTATTTCCTGTATGAAGGTTATCCATCATACCTGAATACCTTGCCATATTATTTAACTGATCATTCTGATATTGAGAAGCTAAGCCCATGCGAGCCAAGGTATACCCAAGATCTAGATTTGCACCAGAAATATAAGCTCCAACAGTTTCATTATCAGGATTAGCTAAGCCCCAAGAAGTAAGAGCACCCATTCCTTGGTTGACCATACTGGCACCAGTATTCTGAGGAACGTAATTTTTCCATTGGTCGACCGCTTGCTGTCCTTGCTGGCCAACTCTACCGATGCCGCTATTAGCTGCTGAACTCATGAGACGTCTAATTGACTACTAATGAATTCAGTCTACCTACTTCTACTCTTGTATTCGTCTGACCTGCGGATATTATCGATCACCTGTTCTTTAGTCTGACGTCCAGATGAAACTTCCTTAGCCCAGTAATCTTTTCCACCCTTATCTGCGGAACGTCCGAGATTGTCTTGGTAAGCGGCTTCTAACCAATCACGCTCAGGAGGTTTCCTAGGAGGTGTTGCTGGTCTGCCTTCCGTCTCTGGTCTTGCAGGTCTTCCTTCAGTCTCTGGCCTAGAAGGTGCTGGTCTTCTTTCTGGATCTCTACCTATGTTTGGTTTAGGTGCTCTTTCCTCTCTTTGGATAGGACCACGATCTTGTTGCCATTGCCTACTCCTCTCTTGTGCTTCTTCCTTTCGTTCAACAGGTCTAGATGGAATACTAGATTCTAACCTACCTCTTTCTTCATTACGTTTTTCACCGAAACGAGTTAAAGGTTCTTTGGTTTGTTCCCAGAATTTCTTCTGATTAACACGATGTTCTTCTTCTGAAGGCTCATGTCCCTCGGCATATCTAATGCTGACGGCTCTATAATCCTCATCCCCTACACCGGAAGGGACAGGAGTAGGTCTCTGAGGCGTTTTCGATCTGTAATCTTCCGACTCGGGGGAAGCTTTAATATTCGCAGCGACTTGGTCTAAGCTTTGATTACCGGAACGTACTTGATCTAACCAATATTGAAATCCTTCTCTATCTGCATCCCTTCCTAAATAATCGTTATACATACCAGCTATTGCTGCTTCGTCTTCTGGACGCTTAGGACCAATAGGATCTCCATGAATTGGAGGTTTCTCTTCTATAGGAGGCTTAGGAATTAACGTCTTGTTATGAGAGAATAATCCTTCACAAATATAGGTATGAGCATCCTCAACGGTAATCTTGACGACTTTTTCATCACCAGTATATTCAGCTGAAATAAAGGCAACTTCTCCGTCATACAAAGAAACTCTCTCACCAGATCCTAATTCCTTGATAGAAACCCAAGCTTCCTTATCTTCGGAATAAAGCTTATGACTCGCGGAACATCTAATTTCGTGATCATCGCTAAATTTAACAAGATAAACAGGCTGCTCATGGAAACTTACATGAGTAACCTCGTAGTCACCACTCTCAAAAGTTGTCTCGTGCATCGTATGCACTTTGTCACCAACTTGGAGTTCCCCTGCGAAAATTAAGCTTTTATCAGCTAGTAAAATTTGCTGGTCAGGAGTAGGACATCCTTCCCAATCCGGTGGTCCAGGCATCGGATAAGGTCTTCCATCTCCATCTGGCCAAGGATCGCTAGGTCTAGGTCCTGGCTTTGGAGGTCTTGGTCCGGGAATAGGAGGTCTAGGTCCTGGCTCAGGAGGACGAGGTAAACCCGGTCTTACAGGAGGCATTTCTTCTCCTGGACCCCATGTGTCTTTTCCACGTCGCCTAGGTGGTCTACGACCTTCGTTTTCTTCTCTCCTTTGATTATCCCATTTATCTTGTATCTCCTGCATACGTCTGTTATAGTCTTCCATACTTTCGCCTCTTCTTGGAGGCGTTCCTGAGCCACCCCATCCAGGAGGCATCTGTTCGTTTTCCCATCCCCCAGGTGGAGGACCAATTACAGTGTCCCTGTCTCTTATTACAGGTGGACGTTGCCTATATTCATCACTCTGCTTAATGTTATTTCTGATACCCTCTAAAGCCTTTTTATATTTGTTAGGTCCAACCCTACCATCTTCTTCATTCCAAGGATCTGGATTATTAATAGCCTCGTTAACCCAGTAATCTAATCCTTCTTGATCAGCCTCTCTACCTAGTAAATTCTGATACATTCCCCTGATTCTGTCCTCTAAATTACCTCTACCTTGATCGGGGAGAGCTCCAACTATCTCATCAATCCCAGGCTCAATCCCTACATTGCTGCCTCCTTCATTCTCCCATGGCTTAACAAAATCACTGCCTCCTCTTCCAGGTCCTCTACCTCTGTCTGGCGTGATGAAGTCACTGTCCCATGAAAGATCTCCATTAGGTCCTCTACCTCTACCTGGCTTAATCTTGCCTTGTTGAGATGGTTCTCCTGGCCCCGACTGCCATCTGTCGTCTACTCCATCACCATCTGAATCCCTCCAATCCATAGTGAATCCTGATCCTGGGGGGAAATTCACTCCTATTCGACTACCGTAGTCACCTCTGCCTCCTTTAGGTCGCTTAATCCGAGGTCCTGACTTATCCCTACCGATAGGAGTAGGCATTCCAATTCCAGGTTGATCAATTGGTTGAGGCACATCTACGTCTCCTCTGTCATCTCCAGGCCATCGTTGATCTGGTGGAGGAGAAGGTTCATTGCTTAATCGCTCCCACTCTTCATCGCTAATCCATTTATCATCACCTGGCTGCTGAGGATCCCATCTTTCCTCGACGCCATAACCATGATTGAAACCTACTTGATTACCTTTGCCGTCGTATATAGGACTTTTCTGTTTGTTGTAAAAATCTAAAAAATCACCAATCATGTTATCTCCTTCACCCACTCCTTGAGTGGTATTTTGTGCAACCGAGTTACCACGCCTTCTAATTCTGTCGAGTTCTTCTTGGTAATAACTAGTATCGGCTAGGCCATCGATGGGCTGCTGGGATGCAAAAGCTGCCATGTTGGTGTAACTGCTGTCTTAACGTCTATCCTTTCTATCTTAGTCAGAAGTTAATCAGACAAGATCATGGCGGTACCTAAGATACCTTTTATAAGATTATTCGTATTCTGCTGCTTCCTTTGTAGTGCAAGTTGGTCGTTTATAGGTTGGTTAGCTTGCTGTATTAAGTTCTCGACATGCTTCATCCTGATAGCATTTTCACCATACTTTAATTTGAAAGACAGTGGAGAATGAAAATTTCCAGTTTCTTCATTCATCCCCAACTCCTTTAGAGGTGTCGCTTCATATATTTGGTTTGCTCTAGCTTGATTTAGCTGAGCTTGATCATTATTGATATCTAAGCGATCCTTATTCCTTAAGTCAATATTCCCTGTTTCCTCATTGAATTGATCGATAAGATTGAGCCTGTTATCGCTTTGGTTTGGTACGTACTTTGAATTAAAACCTAAGGATTCGACAGCAGCAATTGCATCTTTATTTTCTAAGACTGATCTATTGAAATTATCTCCTACTTCCAACTCGTTAAAGGCTCTCTTCCATCCTTCATCTTGGAGAGGCATGTTCGAACTACCCCTAAGATCAAACATACCTCCTAATTGATCAATAGAATCTCCTCTTATTGCTCCTGATTCAATTAAAGGATTTAAAACTTGTTTTTGGAATTGGCGGTTAGCACGTCTATTCCGAAAATCGTCAATACCTAATAGCTCTGTTACGTCGAAAAGTCCAGTTGATCTAGGAGCATATTTGTCTACAATCGCATTCCTTTTGTCGGTTAATAGCTTCTGCAGAATGGCTTTTTGGTCGTCGACACTCAACTCTTGTCCTTGAACAAGAGACTTGTCGGTCACAACATTAGACATTATTCTTCTAGTTTCGACAATATAACTATTTTAATCTTAGCTAGTTGGAAGATTTAGAGTTTTATCTAACTCGAGTCCTAGGTGCTCGGCTATTTTGTCGTTATATACATTTTGCAATGAATTCTGCAGACCAATAGCATTACCATTCGCTAAATTCGGATTACCTATTGGCTGAGTATCAAACATACTGCTGATAGCTTTTAATTTATCAAACAACGTAGGACCCTTATACATTAATTTTGTTCTTTCTAATGCTGCTTCATTATTTATGTCAGCAAGAGTCAAAGCACTTTGATCCTTCATTGCTTGAAGGGCTAATTCTTTACCTAGTGATGCATTAGAGGTTAGAACATTATTCATCATGTTCATACCAGCATCACTACCTGGTCCTCCTGGACCGTACAAATCAGTAGTCTTAGGTATAACTACTGGCCTATATGATCTACTGGAAAGAGAAGGAATAGAAATGTTTGCTGCCATAATTATTGAAGGTAATAATCGAGAGGTACTCTACCCGCGTTAGGGTTGCCTTGAAGTGCTTGCATCTGCTGCATTAATTCCAGTCTAGGTTCCATTTGTTTCAGATACAACTCATTAGCTCTCTCTTGTTTCTTTAGTGCTTTTCTTTGGTCAACCTCAGGGTCAAATGCTTTATAAATACCACGAGCAGCACCTTTTAATGCACCACTACCAATCAAACCTCCTGCAAGTCCTCCTAAAATACGAGCTCCGGGAATAGGTACTGGAGCCATGAGTCCTGCACCTGCCGCTGCACCTCCCCACCATCCAAGGCCGCTACCGACTCCTTCGGCTAAGTTAACAGCTACTGGATCATCAGTATCTGTCATTTCTAATCCAGCATCTACTAATACAGCTAAAGGTCCATATGCTTTAGCCATTCCTAACGCCTTTGGATTAATAGCCTTATTAAAATCATCTACAAAAGTTGTATAATTCTTCCATCCTCTTTGGAATGGATTTCCAAATGCCATCGGCACAGTAGCTAGTTGACCACCCCTACCAACGGCTTGCCTCTTTATATATTCATCGAGAATAGCTCTTTGCCTTACGGCTTCAGCAAAATCTGTAGGATCCAAAACTAGACACAATATTCCTATGTATTGATTCTAATGACTTTAATAATCAGGCTTCACAGGTTCCGTCCATACAACATATTGAGCCATGTTTTGAACTGTTGTTTTTAATTTTCTGCAATAAGGAAACTCTTCTGCTCCTTCCCTTCTGTCTACGCTTCGGGTGCAAGCATGAACGTAATCAGCATTATGTCTTCTATCAGGACGCTCCCTCCATTTACCTTCAAATTTTTCATATCGTTTTTCGTCATAAGGTACATCATGCTCTTCAATGTAATTCCATACATCTTCGTCAGTCCAATCTCTTAAAGGGAAAATAGAAGATACTCCACCGGGAACTTGTCGAACTTCAGATTTAATTCCAACATCTCCTGCTAATGAGTCTGTATCGCTTCCTTTGTGTCCTATCCAAATAGCATCTAAATAGGGAACAAGTAATTCTTTTTGCTTAGGACGTCTTAAAATTTCCAGACAGCTAGTGCAAGGTAAATCATCGACAGGATCAACGATTCCTGTAGGGCAGGAAATCGTATAACCGTTGATTGCATACCTGTTTTGAACTTCAAACTCTCCATTTTTCTCCTGCATTAAGGATTCGTAAGGATGCCATGAATACACCAACAACTCCCAATCTCGAATAATTCGATCATGGAACTCGTATTTGAATGGTTGCCATGGTTCTCTAAAGAATAAGATCGGAATTTTTACTCCATGTCTTCTTAACAAATGGAGTAGTACCATACTATCTTTACCCCCTGACCAACACATCATTGTTGATAGGAAAGTATTCACGCAAGAATCAATAATCTGATCAGTACGTTCTAGTTTCTTATTCAAAAATTTCCCCTACGCTGCTCGTTATTCTATCGAAGAAAAAAATTAAAACAAGATAGCTCCACCAACAATCACACTTCCTATTAAACCTTTGGTAGCAGCACTTTTCGTTGCAGAAGCACCCATTTGGGCAATATCTATTTGAGCTTGTAATCTTTTGTCTTCCATCTCTTCTGCATGTTTCTGTTCCACCATGCCTATACCTTGTCCTAAAAGCTGATCTCTTTGTGCCTCA
>MDTC01048612.1_pt1 | contig 12111 bp, 8 predicted proteins | sample 811181 | NCBI WGS metagenome assembly MDTC01 (sample SAMN05326644, study PRJNA326480) | marine metagenome | isolation source: seawater | place: Pacific Ocean: North | collected 2011
TCAGATAGAGTTACTCGAGATCCAAGCCAGCTTACGTTTACTGATGAAAATTGGAATGTTGAACAAACTATCACATTTCAGGGAAATCAAGGAGTTGATGGCCTGGTCAATGGTGACGCATCTGGGACGGTAACCTTTTTAGTTGAAGCCACATCTCCGGCAACGGAATATCTATCTGTGGCAGACCAACAGATACCTGTTGAAATATTTGATGATGATGTATATGATTTTGTTCTCACGAAAAGTCCGTCTAATTTTCAGATTACAGAAGGAAATTCTGGAACGATAACAGTAGAGCTTAAAGCTCGCCCAACAAGTGGAAATGTTGTGTTCGACATAACCACCACTGGCGACGCATTCACGACTGGAAGAGCATCGCTGAGCGCAACAAGTTTAACATTCCCTGCAGCTTTCTGGGATACTACGCAGACTATTACTGTAAATACACAGTCTGACGAGATAGACAATGATAATGTCTCTGGGGTTATAACCTTTACGGTTAGGCAGGCAGACACCGTAGATGCTGGCTTCCATTTGGCCCCTGAGGATGTAAACTTGACGGTTGTAGATAACGACACCCGCGGCCTGAATTTTAATCCTGGTACATCCTTGAGTACCACTGAGGCAGGCGCAAGCGCAACATTAACCATAACGTTGAATTCAGAGCCAACATCAGAAGTCACTGTTACTTGTACTGCTCCAGATGCAACTGAAGGAACGATGGACCCCAATCCTGTTTCTTTGACGTTCGATGCATCAAACTATACAGTTGGCCAAACCATAACTTTCACAGGAATAGAAGATGATGAAGTAGATGGAAATCAAAGCTATAACGTCACAGTATCCGCCACATCTGCAGACGCAAAATATGATGGCCAATCACAAGTTATAACAATTACTAACGTTGATAGTGCCAAGACAGAAGGAGACACATCAGGCAAAGACAAGCCATCAGGAGAAAACTTTGATCCAGGAGGAACAGGTATACCACCAGTACCACCAGGGGGAAACACCAGAAGAGCGCCAAAGATGGTGACTCAGGGAGACTTTTTGCCAAAGAAACTTCATTTTGAACCGTCAACAATAGAGACAATTGATAAATCAGTTTTAAATTACTTTAAAAAACTTAATTTGTTTTCTAATACAAATGAGGGATGGAAAGAAGTTCCTGTTATTTGGGGAACAGCAGAAAGAGCCTATCAGGTAAAACACAACAAAGACATAAGAGACGCTCAGGGTATGTTGAAACTACCAATAATATCGATAAGAAGAGTTTCTGTGTCAAAAGACATGGCAAGTAAGGGTGTTTTTCAGGGCAACATATCAGAAATAAACGATGAACAAGGAGGCTCAGTACAAGTATCTAGGGTTATATATCAAGAAAAAACTAGAAAGTTTGCTTCCGCGGACGCTTTAAGGTTGTACAACCAGAGTGATTACCCAAGGCCAAACCCTAAAATTGTTTATAGAACAGTTGTCGCTCCAATGCCTGTAAATGTTACTATAATGTATGAAATTACACTGAGAACGGAATATCAACAACAAATGAATAATTTAATATTGCCTTTTGTTACAAACCCTGGTACAATAAATTATATTAGACTGTTCGAAGGTGAACATAGGTATGAAGCTTTTATTCAGGGAGAATTTCAAAATGGAGACAATTTATCAGACTTTTCCTCAGATGAAAGAAAATTTGAAACAAAAATACAATTAAAAGTAATTGGCTATTTGATAGGACAAGAAGATAATAGAGAAAAGCCTCACTATTCAGTGAGAGAAAATGCTGTTGAGGTAAAGATACCCAGAGAAAGAATATCTTTAAATGAGGTTCCACCTCATGAGTTTGGAGCGTATTATGGTCTTTCTGGGGTCCAAGATCCTTTATTACTGTCTGGCTTTCCAGCACCATTTTTCTTTTCAAATGTTCCTGCTGTAGGCGACGCCGGCGGAGGCGGTGGCGGAGGTGGTGACACTTCAGGAAATTTGGTGACCACTACTAATTTCGCTTCTGTAATGTCACAGAACTTAGTTATTAGAGAGGCCCTAAAGGAGCCTTCAGACCCCTTGCCTGCTGACAAAAGAACTTTTACTTTATCAACAGGAAATATGGCCAATAATACAGAGACAGTCTACTTAAATGGTGTGCTTCAAGAAGTTGGAGTAGGAAAAGACTATACAGTTACCGGAAATAATGTTATAGTATTTGCACAAGATCTGGATTCTAACGATTCAGTGTTCATAACTTATATAAAGTCATAGTAAAAAAAGGAGTATAAAATGACAGAACAAACAGAAGAAAAAGTGCTTTCAGAAGAAGTACAAGAAGAACAAGCAACACCCGCGGATGTCGTTGAGGTTGAGTGGGAACAGATGGAAGAGCTTATAGCAATAAAACAAGAATTAGCTAGGACTGAAAATGCCATGGCAGCTTTTTTATTAGATGTTGAAAAAAAGAGAGCTTCTGGGTTAGATAGAATTTCTGCACTAGAAGAAGCCGCTTTAACTACAGCTAGAAGCATTCAGAAAGCAAAAGGCTTAGATGAAGAGACTGTTTATGAGCTTAGACTGCCTTCTGCTGAGGGCGAAAAGGGTTATTTTATACGTAAAGATCCATAAACTCAGCACTCTTCATACTACTTATTTATACATATCATAAATGTTTGGAGAGAATGAATTATGTACACTACAAGTGATATTGGTATTGCAGCGTTTTTACAATTGCGAGGAGTAAAACTAGTCGAGTGCAAAAGACTGGAGTCGGGAAAGTTTTATTTTGCCTTTGACGACCCAGAAACAAAATGTCAAATGCTATCGTTAGAATTTTTAGATTCGGACTTTTGTAAATTTGACAATAATGTCAGAAATTTAAAAAAGATTTTATTCTCTTAAAGAGATGAAAAACTATTTATAAGCAGACGTTCGTTCCATTCATTTAAATAACATTTCTTAATATTTTATCATATCAAATTCCTTAAGATTTTCTTATTGTCAAAATAAAAAAGCATATTATTAGGAGGAAATTTAATATGGCTAAAACAACAATTAACGCAAGACAGCTGACCATTACTGGTTCAGCTACAGCAATGGGCGACATTCAAAGCTCATTGAGCAATGACGCGGTCTTCATGATGCAGGTTTCTGGTGGTTCTTCACCAGTTCAGCTCATTAAGGCTAAGGACATGCAGAGCTACTTCAGCCAAGTAGACTTAGTATCTGTCACGTCTGGTGACTATACTTTCGCTTTGATTCAGCCTGGTGGTTCACCAGACAATGCTGCAACTAGCGGTTTCGACTTACACTACGATAGCGATCACGCTAACGTTTTGGGTTGGAATGCTGCAACTGACGTATTGAAGATCAGCGGTAGCTTGAAGATGGCAAAGGACTCTGGTTCTATCTTTTTTGGTGAATCTGATGACATTATACTTAAGCATGTTGCAGACGAAGGACTTCTTTTAAGCGGTTCTAGTTTCCACTCTGCTTCACTTCAGTTCGGTGATAGCTCAACATACTTGAAGGCTTCTTCAGCTGGTACGCTTTTGATCAATGCCGGTACAAAGCTTGATATTGATGCTGGCGCAATTGATGTTACTGGTTCAACTGTTGGTATTTCTGGCTCTGGTGCATTCAAGTTTGAAGGTGCTGCTGGAGCTAGTTTTGATTACAAGCAAGCAGTGACTATTGATTCAGACTCATCACTTACACTTGGTGGTTCAGCAATCTCTGCAATCGCAGACGGTGGTGCAGTTAGCTTGCAGGGTTCTGCAGCATCTAGCTTTATCACAACTGATGGTGCGGTCAAGTTAGAAGCACAGGGTGCTGACGACAAGGTTCACCTTGTTGGTGGCCACGCAAACGGTGTAGCTATTCACCTTCATGCTTCTGGTGCATCTGGTTCAATCGACTTGGACGCTAACGCTGAAATTACTGCAGATGCAGTTGGAGGTATTACTCTTACCTCAACAGAAGCAGCAGCAGATGCTATCGTGCTTCACGCAAGCGATGCAGCGGGTGGTATTGACCTTAAGGTTAACAGCACTACGCCACTTAGTATTGATGCAGATTCTGCAGACTTTGCAGCTACAGTCCAGGTTAACGTAGATAGTGCAACACAAGCAAGCAGCACAACATCTGGTGCTCTTACAGTTGACGGTGGTGTAGGTATTGTCAAGAACCTTTATGTAGGTGGAAACCTCGTAGTTCAAGGTGATACAACAACTGTTGAAACAACAAACATGCTTGTAGAAGACCCAATTGTACAACTTGGTAGTGCTTCTGCTGGAAATGTTGCAGCAGACGGAGACAGAGGTTTCATATTTAGCCTTTCTGGCTCTGCAAGCCAAGCTTTCTGGTGGGACAACTCTTCTTCAGAATTTGTTCTTGCTCCAACAACCAGCTCTGCAGGTGGTACAGAAGTACTAAAGAGCGGCAGCCTTTATTCTAAGCTTCACATTGGTGAGCTTGATGCTGACGGCGCAGGTAACTTTCAGGGCAATTTGACCGCTCAAGCAGATTTGACTGTTGCTGGTTTATCTAGTCTTAACGGTAACGTTATTCTAGGTGATGCGGCTGCGGACACGGTTGTAGTTAACTCAAACGATGTTGACTTTGCAGGCTTAAATACACTTGTAAACACTGCAGTTAACGTCGCTGACTCTTTGATGATTCGCGACGCTGATGCTGAAACTGCAAAACACATCACAGTTGCAGAGTACGCAGAGTTCTTAGCATTTGGTGCTGGCGCTGCAGGAACAAACTCAAACGGCCTTCAGGCCAGTAACGGTGTTTTGAGCATTGCAGCATATGAGAAGGTTCACAAGTCTTCTTCAATGACTTCAGGCGTTTCAGCTTCTATCGATCACAGTTATGCTACAGCAATCCTTACAGGTTCCTTCCAGGTTTACCTTAACGGTATGTTGCAGTTGCTTTCTGGTTCTTCAGTTGGTGGCTCAATCGTTGACGGTGACTACAAGATGGACGGCTCAACTGTTGTTATGACAGAAGCTCTTGACGCAGACGACGTTCTTATCATCAAGTACATTCAGAAATAATATATCTTACCTATTCTATCCTACCTCAAGCCCGGTTTTTACCGGGCTTTTTCTTTTGTCCATTTTTCTTATTGCCGTTGCAAGATAGAAAAACTATTTACTAAGTAAAATAACATTTATTTTTGTTACCTCAAGGAGATATCAACATGGCAGCAAGAAAGTTCAAATTCGTTTCCCCCGGTGTTTTTCTAAAAGAAGTAGATCAATCACAACTTCCTAAATTACCAGGAAACATAGGGCCAATATTAATAGGCCGTACCCGAAAGGGCCCCGCTTTAAGACCAGTAAAAGTTAATTCTTATGCTGAATTTGTAGAAATTTTTGGTGAACCCGTACCAGGAAATCAGGGTGAAGATGTTTGGAGAGATGGCAATGGACTTTTGGCTCCTGCCTATACTCACTATGCAGCAAAAGCATACTTTGCTGGAGGTAACCAGTCCCCAGTAACAGTCGTTAGACTATTAGGTATCACAGGTGACAACGCTGGCTCTGGAGCAGAAGCAAAAGCTGGTTGGGAAGCAACAAAAGCGTTTGGTCTTTTTGTGTATGGAAGAGGTTCTGACAACAAGATTGATGACAAAGATGTTCACCTGGCAGCAATATTCTACACTACAGCAGCAAGTACAACTTTTACCTTGGCAAACACTAAAAAGTCAGACGACAACACCGCTGTCAATGCAACTGGCGTAATAGGGGATGTGGTTTTAGGTATTAATGGAGGCAAAGAATTTGATTTAAGAATTGTTGCCAACAATACAACTACATCTGTAACAAAGACAATAAACTTTCAAAAAGGCACCAGAAATTACATCAGAGATGTTTTGAACACAAATCCGGTCATGACCAATGAAAGAATAGCCACTGCAAATGCAAATTTGGTAGAAGGTGAATATTGGTTAGGTGAGACTTTTGAGGAAACAATTCCAGATGACAAGTTAAATGGTTTTGTTGTAGAGTTAAAAGATGGTACGATGGACGATTTTGAAATAGAAGCATCCGCGGGTCGCACAGGTTGGGTTATTTCACAAGACGAAGGTTTACAAGGAAACTTCGATGCTCTTGAACAAGACAAGCTCTTCCGCGCCATCGCGTTATCTGAAGGGGAAGAATTCTCAAAGAATTATATAGTGGCGGTAGAAGATATTAGGTTTGCAGGCGAAGGTTCTACAGACCCATATGGAAGCTTCTCTCTGGTAGTGAAGAGGCGTTACGGAACAAGATTAGAAACAGTGGAAAGCTTTACAGGATGTAACTTGAATCCAAATTCACAAAATTATTTAGCAAGACAAGTTGGTGATCAATTTTTCCAATGGTCTCCTACCGAGAAAAGAAACAAGGTTTATGGAAATTATCCCAATAGGTCAAAATATATCAGATTAGAAGTTGACCAAAAGGTTGACAACGGCCTTCTTTCTCCTTCTAAGATGCCGTTCGGATACTTAGGCCCTATCGTTCCAGTTGATTCAACTGGTACCATGTCTAACAACAAGGTCGCAGCTATGAATAGTTCGTTTATCGGTGCATCTGAAATAAAAAGCGCCAATAGCAACGACACCACAGCAGCTGTAAAGCTTATTTGGCCTGTATTGCCACTTGCGGAAGATGTTTCAGTTAGGGGCACTGACTATCTTGGAGCTGCCATTTACAAAAAAACTGGCTCATCTTTGAGCAGCGAATTAAATGATGGCTTGATAGATTATATCAGAAAGCTTCCAGCATCATATAAGAGCTTTCAGGAATCTGGCATAGTCAGCGGCAATACTGTTAAATACTCTTGGGCTTTTACTTTAGATGACTTGAAACTTACTGGTGATAATTTAACATCAGCAGCTTCAGCTAACGTTCAAACGGCAATTCATGAAACAGGTAGTCGCAAAAAAGGAGATAGCTATACGGCAGGTACAGGTACACCGCAACAGCTAACAAATCTAGGCTTCAATAAGTTTTGGATGCCTTTAGTCGGCGGTTGTGATGGTGTTAACATACGAGAGGCAGATCCTTTTAACAATAACGTTATAGAAGGACATGGCACAACTGACCAATATGCTTATGCATCGATAGATAGAGCGATTGAATTGGTAAGAGACCCTGAGTTTGTAGAATTTAACTTGGCCGCAATGCCTGGTATAACAAGCACTAGTTTGACAACTAAGTTAATTCAAACCTGTGAGTCAAGAGCAGACGCTTTGGCCATTATTGATTTACCAGATGTATATAAGCCACCCGCTGATGTAGCGTGCGACAGCTTTCAGGACCGAATTGGCACAACGCCTACCGATGCAGCTAATAGTCTTAAAGCAAGGGGATTAAACTCTTCATACGGCGCAGCTTATTACCCATGGGTAAAGATATCAGACACAGAAAATTCTAGAGAGTTATGGGCTCCACCATCAGTTGTTGCTTTGGGCGTAATGGCATACACAGAGAAGCGAGACGAAGTTTGGTTTGCACCTGCAGGTTTTAACCGTGGTGGCTTAAACGAAGGAAACGCTGGTCTACCAGTTCTTCAAGTTTCCGAGCAGCTTCTCTCAAAGCAGAGAGATACTCTCTATGATGCTAACATTAACCCTATCGCATCTTTTGTTACAGAAGGTTTGGTTGTCTTCGGGCAGAAGACTCTTCAGTCTACACCTTCTGCTTTAGATAGGATTAACGTTCGACGCTTGCTTATCTTTGTAAAGAAAGAAGTTTCTAGAATTGCTAGCCGTCTTCTTTTTGACCAGAACGTACCAGCAACTTGGAATCGATTCCTTGGTCAAGTTAACCCGTTCTTGCAAAGCGTAAAAACAAGACTTGGTCTTTCTGACTACAAGGTTATTTTGGATAACTCTACAACTACTCCAGACCTTGTAGATAGAAATATTATGTATGCCAAGATTTTCTTGAAGCCAGCGAGAAGCATTGAGTTTATTGCAGTTGATTTTGTTATAACAAATACAGGAGCTTCTTTCGACGATTAAGTTGAAAAAAGGTTCCGAAGTAATATATACTTATAGGAGATATTAAATAATGAGTTTTTGGAATCAAGCAAGTGTGGAGCCAAAGAGACAGTTTAGATGGCTGCTCTATATCGCTGGCATGCCACAGTTTATAGTAAAGAATGTTAAGAAGCCCAGCTTCAATGTTGCGGTTACACCACATGACTTTATAAATTATAAGTTTAAGTACCCAGGTAGAGTGGAGTGGCAAGACATTACTGTTACTATCGTGGACCCTGTTCAGCCAGATTCAGCCGCGAGCTTGGTGAAGATATTGGAAAATGCAGGATATGTATATCCTGATGATTTTACATCCCAAGCAAATGAGCCAAAAACTATCTCAAAGAAGGCACTTGTTGACTCGCTCGGTGGCCAGATTCAGTTAGTGCAGTTTGGTGCTAACACTGGTGACCAGCAAGAAAATGTTTTAGAAAAGTGGTCTATAAATAATCCTCTTATTACAAGTGTGGATTTTGGAAACTTAGACTACAGTAGTGACGATTTGGTTAATATTACCATTGGCTTCACATACGATTGGGCTTACCTAGAGCTTCCAGAGAGAGAGCCTGGAAGAATTTGGACTTTAAACCCAGTTGAAGGTACTATAGAGTAAAAGAAAAGAGGTATAAATGTCAAGAAACTCTAAGCGCACAACCATTGCGCCGCCGTCACCACAGCTTAAACCGGTGACACAAACAAGCATACCAAACCCATTCGGAATAGATTTAGTAGCCGCCACGGAAGTTGTAAAGCTTCCTTCTGGCGGTCGCTTCTATGAAGAAGGCTCTACTTTGCATGGTGTAAGTGAAGTAGAAATTAAGCACATGACCGCAAGAGAAGAAGATATTCTTGCAAATCCAAAATTTATTGAAAATGGTTCAATATTTGATAAGCTTTTGGAAAGTATTCTGGTAGATAAGCAAATAAACCCAGCACACTTTTTGCCAGCGGATAGGACAGCTGTTATGTATGCAGCCAGAATAACTGGATACGGAAATGAATACATTTTAAATATGCCATGTCAGGCATGCGGTAAGCAAACAAATTTTAAGTTTGATATTTCAAAGCAAGAAATTGTTAATGATACACCTGATGGTGTTACGATTAATGAGACATCGGGAACATTTATGTTTTCTTTGCCAAAAACAGGCTTAACAGTTGAAGTTAGACTTTTGACAACAGAGGACGAAGACTTTATTGCAAAGCAGAGTGAAAAAGCGGAAAGTCTCGGCATACCAGTTAACAAGACGGTAAACTTATTTTCAAGAGCAGTTGTTTCAGTAAATGGAATATCAGACCAGGGAGCACTAACACAACTCTTTGAGAACTTGCCAGCTATAGATTCAAGAAAACTAAGATCAGTTATCAATAATATATCACCTCGTTTGTCAACAAAGCAAACCATCGCCTGCGATCTGTGCGGAACAGAATCGGAAAGCGAGGTGCCCTTTACATTGGGCTTCTTTTGGCCTGACGTCTGATTACCTAAAGAATGTTGTATATGAAGAAATATTTTTTCTTCAACATTATGGTAAATTTAACTTTTTTGAAGCATATAACCTCCCTATAGGCCTTCGCAGCTGGTTTACAGAAAAGAACCTTACTATCCTAGAAGAAAGAAACAAGCAATAAACTTTATTTCTTAATATTTATTAACGTAGGAGTGCATTTAAAATGGCAATGACCCCGGAAGAAACTAAACTGATAGACATGCTCAAGAATGGCAGTAAGTCATTCAAGGAGGCTGCCGCCAGCGTTCTTAAAAATATTACAGGCGCAGGACCCTCGGACGCTGGTTTTTCCGCTACAAGAATAGCCACGGGTGGACTCAGCGAAGCAGACCAAGAACTTAATAGAAGATTTGAAGTTAGAAGAGAGCTTCTTAAAAACATTGGTGAGGCATCAATTTTAGCTGCGGAAGGTTTTTCAAAATTAGAAGAGCAGTCAAAGCGCCTTTTCGGCACCACTCAGAAAGCTGCTGAAGCGCAGCAAGCTTTATCTCAAGAAATGAGAACTTTCGCTTTTTTGAGTGCAGACATGCAACAAGAGCTTGGCACAGCAACCATGCTTTTAGAGCAATTCGGCGTAAATATGAACGAAACGGGACAGATCTTAGATTCTGCAGCCATGGCTTTTGGTATGTCACAAACAGAACTGAGCGGCTTGGCAGCAGAATTAGCAACAGTAGTGTATAGATTCCCAGGGCAAGCTTCTGATATAGCTAGAAATTTTAAGAACGCTCAAAGTAGTTTAGCTTACGACTCGGGAAAAATAATGACTGTGTTTAAGCAATTGCAGAAGGTATCTTCAACCACTGGAGTGAGTTTTAGTACGTTGACCAGTCAGTTTGGTGAATCTATGGATACATTTGAAGGCTCAGCAACTAAAGCAGGTTCTCTAAATGCAATATTAGGACGCTCTGTTTTTAACTCTATTGATCTATTAGGCAAAACGGAAGCAGAAAGAGTCGAAACAATAATGCAAGGTGTAAAATCATCAATCGGTGGAGATGTAAATAGGCTCGGTAAGTTTCAACTGAAAGCAGTTGCTGAAGGTATGGGATTAACGGTAGAAGAAACAAGAAGATTATTATCAGGCCAGACAACTGTAGATGATGTAGTGAAAGGAAAAGAAGCTTCCGATCCAAAGACAAGACTACAACAACAAGCTAATAAAGCAATGGATGAACAAACACTATCAATAAAACAACTTACGACAGAGTTCAAACTTTTTCGCAGCCCTTTGTTGAATGTTCAAAGAAAGTTAGAAGAGACAACACGTACTTTTGCTACAACAAAAATTGAAAAATTACTGCAAGAAGCAGCCACAAAAACCGGCACAGTTTCTCAAGAACAAGCAAGCCAAATTGTAATAGGGAGCTATTCAGAGGGATTGGAGAAGTTAGTAAACCTCGCCGCCGGCGTTGTTCCGCTAGGCGACGGTACAGAATATAATTTAAGAGCAGCTGCCCTTCGCCGCGGCCAGGGCGCTGGTTCAGTCGCAGAAGAAGATAGATTCATGCAAGCAGCTCAGGAAATAGCTAATAAATTAATAGATGCAGGTCAAACAGTCCCTCGGGCAATTTTAAAAAGACTTAATATGAAAGTGCCTGATCCAAAACCCGAGCCTAAAATTGGCCCGGATGGAAAACCAATTAAATCGCCACTGGTCGACGACCCGATTGAAAACCCGAGTGGAGGCTTTTTGGATACTGCAACCAGAATAGGAAAAGCAATTGGTAATGCGCTTGGTATTAGCGAAGGTCAACCATTGAAAATTCACTTGTCAGGTTTCGACCAGGACTTCGCCACTGGAATAGTGAAAAGGGCGAAACAATAATTTAAGTTAGGAGGCAATTTATGATTTCATTTCATGACATAGCAAAAGGTAGCGACCATTTAATTAAGTTTCACCACGTTGCAACAAATCTAAGAGTTGAATTTCCTGCTTTTATTACAGAATTTAGTGACTCTATTCAAGTATCTTGGGGTACAGAAACTATTTTTGGTAGAACGGATCCTATAAAGCCATACCAGGGAACTACTAGGAACATCAATCTTGCATTCGATGTTTTGTCGCCAACTTTAGAGAAGGCAAAAGAAAATATGCAAAACTATAGTAAACTAGTTCAAATGATGTACCCTGTTTATAGCGAGCCTTTAGCTGGGACAACTGGAAAGGGCAGAGTTATAAAGTCTCCACCTTTGATGAGGCTTCAATTTATGAACCTAATACAGAACACATCATTAGTGAGCGATGAGAAAGGTTTGCTTGGGTGTATTGGTGGTTTTGGTTTTAACCCAAACAAAGAAAGTGGCTTTTTTGATGTGAATGGGGAATTATTTGCAAAAAACTTTAATATTTCTTTTACTTTTGAGCCTCAACATGAAGAGCCCATGGGTTTTGAAACAAATAAATTTATAAATAATCAGTTTCCATACGGTGTTAATGCGCCATCAGAACAACAGGGCACGCCCTCGGCAATAAACTCAAATGTAATACAGTCTAGGCAGAATAATATTCTGGGAGATTCTTAAAATGATAGATAGAAATGAAAAGAGAGATATACTTCTTAATGA
>MDTC01095209.1_pt1 | contig 12110 bp, 13 predicted proteins | sample 811181 | NCBI WGS metagenome assembly MDTC01 (sample SAMN05326644, study PRJNA326480) | marine metagenome | isolation source: seawater | place: Pacific Ocean: North | collected 2011
ACCAAATTCTAAAGTCGCTGTGTCTATTCTTGAAAAATTACAAGTTCCACTTGGTTGATGTTCTTCTGGTTTCAAAGCAAATGAATAAACACTAATTTTTTTTTTTAATTTAGAAGTATATGCTTCTGAATGATTACCAATTGTAACTTTATGAATTGCTGTTAATGTAAGCATTGTGCCATCACCATCTCCAAAATCGACTAATTCACTTCCGGTGGTTGTGTGAAAAATTTCTGTTCCTAATTCAAACAATCTATTATCAGGATCAATACTACTAATACCGGTGCCAGGTGGGGTGGCTGTTGGAGCAAAAAGTAATTCTGTTTCAACTGAATGAATAATTGCATCTTCGTGTGGTCCAAAATTTGTTCCGGAACCAATAAAAAGAAGAATATCATTTTCGTTCATAGTATCACCCTCACTCATTAAATTATTCTTTGAAAAGCAATAAATTGGATTTTTCGTGCCGCTGTCGGAGAAATCTCCTTCACCAGTCGAGTTGCTATTATTGTATATATTAAAAAATCTGTCGTCCCCGCTGGACGTGAGTTCACTGCTCACGGCACCCTGACCCAGTGGTAAAGGACCATTGAGTAATAAATTATGTGAATCCATAAGTGTTCGTGGTAACTGATTATTTATTGTTAGATTTGTTCTAGGAACGGTTGTATGATGATCAAATGGTTGTCTTAATTGAAAATATTCTTCTTCTTGTTTTTCAAATCTATCATGACCATTAAATTTTAACATAGCTGTATTATAATCAAAATCAGTTGTCCAAACCAATTCTTTAACAGGATGATTAAAAGTTAATTCTTGAGTAGTATCCGTAGTTATTGTTTGTATTTGTACTTGTTCTATTAAATATTCATGCGATACTTGAGCAAATCTTCTTCTTTCATCAGTATCTAAATAAATATAATCCACAAAAAATTTAATTGTTGCAGTGCCAGTGTCACTGACAGAAACATCAGTACTTGTTCCAAAAACAAAATTAATCTTTACTTCGTGATATTGTAATGCTATTAATGGTAACGCTAAACCAGGATTTCTACAAAAATAAAAATTTAAAGGAACTTGAATCATTCCTAGTCCGATATCTGAACCGCTTTCACTATTGTCTTCACATTGCATTGCTTTTAAACCAGTTGATTTAGAATCTGGTGTACTTAATTCATTCCATACATTATTCCATTCTTCTGTGTGTTTATCAATCTTTTGACCACCAATTTCTAATTCAGCACTATTAATTATTTTACTACCACTGATAATACCAGTTGATGAAGATGTTATATACATTTTATGAATTAAATCTCCATTTCTAGCTATTGTACAAGAAGCTTCATTTTTTGAAGTACTAATAGTAGAATTACCATCTAATGATTGAGAAATTGTTTCCATAGAAAAATTAGTGTGTCTTCTATAGACAACTTTGAAAAATGTTATTTGTGGATTACCTGTTAAGTAAATATCTTGGGCTCCATAAGCGACAAGTTGCATTAGACCTCCTCCCATATTTTATAATATCTTAGAAAAAAAAAAAAAATATTTATGTAAAATATTTACTTAGTAATAACATTTGCTTAGCTCTATGTTTATTATTTTCTATTACATAGTCTTTATACTGATTCAAAGGATATTTATCTATATCTACTGGATGATATCTATATCTATTATTAATATCTCTTTTTATTAAATCGTTCTTTGTTTTATCTCTCATAAATTTGTATCCATTTGTACAAAATATAAATTTATTATTAATTAGTATTTCGTTAAAATATTTTAATATATCTTCATCTGTCCAATGTTGTATTACATCTTTTATTACTATTAAATCAAATCCTTTTGGTATATAATTATTATTAACTATTTTATGTTCAAATTTAATATTATCTTTTTCATAAAGTTCTATATTTTTATCAATTACAGATTTTACACAATCTATTCCTAAATATTCTGTAGTACCAAAATTTACAAATTGACTGTAACTCCAATCACCACAACCAACATCACATATAGTATTTATATCATATTCTTTTGTATTTATAACTGTTTCTAATAAATTAATATATTTAAGAGTATCTTTAGATACATTAGAACCAGAACCACTACCTCCTCCCCAAATATTTTTAGTATAAATATTAGTAAATATATTCTCCATTAATTATATAATATGTTTTATTTGTATTTATTTACACCTATTTTTGGATTAATAAAAAATTATGTAAAGTATAAAAATTTTAAATTTTTAGTATTTATAAGAACACCTTTGTTGTATTTTTTTATTAATTTATTTTTAAAAAAAAATAATATATGGAAAGTACTTATATATGAAAGATGGTTTTTTTTCATATATAAAACTTTAAAATCTTTAATTAAAAATGATTACAAAAATAAAAAAGAAAAATATATTAAAAAATATGGATTAATTTATTAAATATAAATATATATATAAATATATAAATAAATATATAAATAAATATATAAATAATGAAGAATATATTATTATATTTATATTTAATTTTTATTAGTTTTATTATAATTTACTCAATATATATTTTATATAATTATATATATAAACAAATTTCTACTTTTAAAGTTTCTACTCAAACTACTAATAAACCAATTATACCAAATAAACCAATACCGTATGATACAAATAAAGTAATAAATCCAAATATACATAAATCTATTTTAGATTGTAGTAAAAAATTTGATTTAGAAAAAGTATATGAATATGATAATTTTATTTCACCAGAATTATGTGATAAAATTATAGAAATGGGTAAACCATTATTAAAAAGGAGTGGTGTTGTAAGTAAAGATGAACCAATAGATAAACAAAGGACAAGTACTAATACATTTTTGAAAATTAATGATGATATTAAAATAATAGATGAACAAATTAATAATTTACTTGGTATACCAATTGAATTTTATGAAGAATTACAAGTTGTTAATTATAAACCTGGACAATTATATAAACCACATTATGATGCGTGTGGTATAAAGGATTATTATTGTATTGAAGAATTTAATAAATTAGGAGGTAATAATAGATATGCTACATTTATAATTTATTTAAATGATAATATGACTGGTGGAGAAACTGAATTTCCTAAAAAAAAATTAGAAGTTGCTCCTAAAAAAGGCAAAGCTGTATTATTTTTTAATTTAAATGATGATTATACAGATATCAGAATAAATTCTTTTCATGGAGGTAAACCACCAGATACAGGAGAAAAATGGATGTGTAATAAATGGATAAGATTAGGAAAAGTATAATTTTTACATCAAAATATTTATATTATAATTTAATAGTAGTTCTAAATATTTAATAAAACATTTATTAATTTCATACTTAGATATACCCATATTTTCTAATTCTCTAAATTTAACTAATTGGTATTCTAATATAGGTTCTGTGTCTTCTTTAACTTTTTTTCTATATATATCTAAAATATTATCACTTTCTGTATTTAATATTTCTTTAACAGATGTAATCATGAAAATTAAGAAAGAAATTGGTATATCTAATATAGTATTCATAAAATAAGGAATTTGTTTTAATGATTCATTTATAATTATAAATAATTGCTTTTTTAATCTATCATTACACTCTAAATTACTATATAAATATTCTTCTATTGTTCCATTACTTTGTTTTTCTTTCTCTAAAAAATCTTTTCTATTTATTGATGTTCCATCTGGATAGTTGTAAAATGTATCTGAAGAATATTTATTATTTATATTTATAATCATACTTTCTACTATACAAGGCATATAAACATTATCACGAATTTCAGGTATTCTTCTGCAATCTCTTGCTACTTGTTTAGATACTTGACAAAATTTAATAATATCATCGCATCCATTATTTATTTTTATACTATTTAATAAATTAGTCATTTCATCAACTTCTAAATCATATAAATAATTTGTTCTATTAACTGGTTGTCTTCTTTGTATTACAACATCACTTTCACTATCTATATCATCACTTTCAGCATCATCAGATAATACAGGTAATTCATCCGAATCATCAAAAAAAGTCATTTTAGATTGTGTATTTCCTCCACCATTTACTTCTCTTTCTAATTCTTCTAATTCTCTTCTTAAATCAGAATCAGTATCCATATTTCTTGCTAATTCTGATAAATCTGGTCCTATTAATCTTTCAACTTCATTATTAACTTGTTCTACTGGTTGATCTCCTTGTAATCTTTCAAATCGTTCTAATAAATCATCTATATTTTCTTCTGGTTCAGGAGTTACTTGTACTGGTTCATCTTCTTCTAATCTTCTTAGTCTTTCTTCTAATTCCATAAATTGTTGATCCATTAAATTCGGTCCATTTTGTGTAACTTCTTGAGTATGTAAAATTTCTTCAATTGGATTTAAATTTCTAAACTCTTCATCTGGTTGAAACATATTTATTCCAAGGTCTTCATCTAAATTAGATAAAGATGGGTCTACTGTCCTTAATTCATTTAATCTTCTATTTAATAAATCTCTTTGTGTTTGTTCTTCATTCTCAAAATTTAATCTTCTAGCAACATCAACACTAACTCTTCTATTTCTTAAATTAGTAAAATTAAATATTGGTTGTAAAGATATATTTAATTCAATTTGACCTTCTGTAATATCTTCAACTTCTATTAATAAGAAATATGCCAAATGTCTTTTAAATTTTCTAAATTCTGATCTACTTACTTTTGGTCTTACAATAAATTTTAATTTTGATATTATATTTTCTTTTAATTTTTCAATATATTCCTCTTTTATTACTGTTTTATATTTATTATACATTCTTTTAATTGCTTTCTCTTTTATTTGTAAAGTTCTTCTATTATTAGAAGTTAATAATCTACTATTTAATATTCTTTCACTTAATCTTAAATCTGATGTGGTCATATTATATATTCCAGATTGAGTAGCATGTAAAATAATTTTATTTAAATCAAATTCTAAAAATACTCTTAAAAATTCTTGTTCTGTTGGTCTATTTATTCCGTTAAAATAAGGGTCTAATGTATAATTTTTATTTACATTTTTACTACCAATTTCCATATGTGATTCGTTAAACATTTTTCTAATTTCTTCATTAAATTCATCATATTGGGCAATATTTAATTCATTTACAACAACTTTATATACTCTTCTATTCATTATATAATAATATATAATATAATATTTATTCAGAATCAGAATCTAATTCTCCCCTTATCATTCTTTTATGTTTATCTGTTAAATCTTTATAATATTCTTCTATATCATCTACAGTTTCTGAACCTAAAACCAACGTATTTAAAAATTTAAAACCAGAATCAATAGCATCAAATTCCGTATATTTATAATAAACTATTAAATTATTAATATATTTATCTATTATTTTTTTAAATAAGTCCGCATTTATTTTAAACAATCTCAATAGATATTCTATAAATATACCTCTACCATCTTTCATAGGAATAACACTAATATCGGATGAATTAACAGTCATAGTAAAAATATTAGATTTCTGTTCTATATTTCTAGCACTATTTATTAATGAATCTATTTCTTCTTCACTAAAATTAAATTTAGGTAAAGTACTTATTATATGATATTTTACAGATTTTCTTAAATAATCAGAATCTTTATATAATTCTATATCCATATCATTAACTATATAATTCATTAATTTTTTCATTTCAACTCTTAATTTACAAGGTAATATATATGTATCATGAATATGATTACCCTCTTTAAAACACATTTTAGATAATTCTTTATTTGTAAAACAATAATCTGTTCTTGATTTACAATCTAATTTATCCATATAAGCATGTTCATCTAAACCTTTCATATTTGTCCTTCCTTTTAAATATAATTCATCTATATCTTTTAAAGTAGGAAGAAAGTCTTTATTTCTTTCTTCTAAAAAGTCTTTTTTATCTTTTTCAAATTTATCATATATTTCTTGTTTTTCATATATTTTTTTAATATCTAATTTAGTTTTGTCTACTTTTTTTTTAATATATTTAGAAGGGTCTGATATAATTGATGGTATTATATATGCTCTTTTACTTAATTTTTCTTCAACATTATTATCATAATTACCTTTTGTTACTAACTCTGTTTTAACATCTTGTAATACTTCATCTAATGTTAATCCTTTATTATTAGTTGCTGATAAATCCATAGTATCTATATAATATTATTTTATAAAAAATATATAATAAAAAAATTTGAAAAATATATTTTTTTATTATAAAAGAATTATTCTAAAGATGAATAAATTGATTACTCGACAATCATTTGCTGCAAAAAAAAATGATGGTAAAATTATTCTAGATATAGCATCAGCACTAATAAGCGAAATGACTGATGAAAATTTTATGGAAGAAATTTTAGAAAAGTTAAAAATACCTAATACAATATTATATATTCCAGCAACACCAACCCAACTTGGAACTGGTGATGTAGCAAGTAATTTTAGATATAAACATGACAAAGATATTAATAATAGTGTTGTTGAAAAATGGCTACAAGTTTTTGCAGAATATAATACTAATAAAAATCCAGTAGTTGTAACTAGTGTTGGAAGAGATGCTCGTTATATGACTTTTAAATTACTTGAAAACGGAAAAGTTAATATTGTAAATAATAAAGATAATAGTTTACTTGAAAATGAAACAAATATATTTAATCATTTTATAAATTCATATAATATTACTTTCGATAAAATGAAAATAATTAGAGAATCAACAAAGGGAGCAGGATATAATACATATATGGCAGATATGATCGGATTTGTAAATATATTAAATTTTGAATATAATCCAGAAATGTTTGATAAATATGATCTTGAAGCACAAATTATTACACCAGAATCTAAATTTTATAGACAAGAAGTTGAAGGAGAACTTATGTTACAACCAGTAATTAAAAATGGTAAAGAATGGAAACCATTAGAAGGGCATAATTATTTATATTTTAGAAAACAAGATAAAATAGGTGTAAAACATAAAAATACATTTTATATGTTAAATGAAATACATATGCCACTTGTATATTTAAAAATATTTGAAATGTTAAAACAAGAAGATAATGTTACAAAAAGTAAAGTTAGAGAATTCATAAAAAATATTATGTCATATGATCGTTTATCAGATTATTGGTATAATGATATAGATGATGCTTTTACAATTTTTATGATTCATAATTGTTATAAATATTGTGAATTAGATGAACTTGATTTATCTATTAAAGAAAGTTTTGAATTACAAATAAATAAATGGTTAGAAGAAATAAATGGTTAAATATAAAATAGTTAAAAATATAAAATAGTTAAAAATCTGTCTTTGGACGTTTCTCAATCCAATTTTTTACACGTTCAAGATTACTTACATGATTTATAATACCTCTAATTTTAGGAGTTGTTTCTGTAGCATTAAAAGCTGATTCTTTATCATCAAAAAATTCTTTAATAAATGTAAATAAAACTACATCTGCAAGACTCAAATTGTAACCCACACTAAAATCAGAACTATCCAAACTGTGTTCTAATAATTCAAGTCTTTCAACCAATGTTTCACTAAACCATTTTTTCATTTCTGTTTCTTTTTCTTCTCCTTCAAATTTTCTTACTTTTTGATACATATCTTTAAAATCTCGTACACTTTCACAAATAGAATCAATCCGAAATGCTTCTACATCAGATCCACCCATCAAATTATATCTTTTTGCTAAAAATCTTTCAATTGATTTCGATTGTGGAATAATAACTCCATCTACTTCTAAAAATGGTAATTTATTTAATGATTTAACTAATTTTCCATCTTTTTTATCACTTTCAAATTCTACTTTTTTCATATTATAAGTAGCCATATCAATTATTTCCAATGGATATCTATAATCTGTATAATCTTCATCTCCAATAGCAAACAAAATACGTGAAGTTTCGGCAAGTCCGCGAATATCAAAGTAAGTAAGTTTCATTATTTATAATATAATTTTATTTATTAATTTATCTTTAAATTATGTTGTTCTTTAAAAAAAAATTTGAAATATATTTTTTATTAAATTATTATTTTTAATTACTTGGAGTTTCAAGTTTTACAATGGCCACAATTAATCAGATAACAGAATTATTAAATGAATTTACAGAAGAATTATATAAGGGAAGTGTTATTGAGGATAATCTTCCAAAAAGAAAATTATTTGATTCATTTGTAGATAATTTTATTAAGAAAAAAGTAGAAAATAAAAAGAAATCATTTAAAAAGAAAATTACTTCTCAAGAAGTACTTGATCTTAAAATAGAATATGAAAATGTAATTGGTAAAAAACCTAAAGGCCCTAAAGCAAATGATATGAATTGGTTACAATCAAAAATTGATGAAGTTAAAAAAGAAACTAATATCAATAGTTCAAGTTCAGATGAAGAAAGACAAGTAGATGATAAAATTGTTAAAAAAATTATTAGTATAAATGATAAACAAATAAATTTAGATTTAGGTTTTATAGATAAAGATGGAGTAAATTCATCTTCTAAAAAACTTTCTCCAATAAAAGGACTAAACCCATTAGAATTAGATTTAGATAATAGTTTAGAAGAATTTGAGTATGAAGGAATTATTTATACTAAAAAATATATAGATGAATCTGAAAAGTGGATTGTATTTAATGAAGATAATGATAAAGTAGGTGAATGGATTGATAAAGATGATGGTCATATTGAATGGAATGATGAATGTTGGAAAGATATTCATTTAGATGAAAATTATAAGAATGAAGATTTATATGATTCTGATAATTCTGATAATTCTGATAATAATAATCTATTAGATAAAGATTAATTATATTTGTAATGTGTTGTAATTGAATTAATTTAAAATAATATTTTTTTAAAATTTATTTTTTTAAAATTTATTTTTTTTAAATTTATTTTTTTTAAAATTTATTTAAAAAGATATTATTAGATATATTTAACTATTTTTTATGGAAAATTATAATTATGTTTTTATTGAAATGCAACCAATTAAATTATATAATTTAAAAAATAAAGGACATATTTATGAAACTAATAATAATAAATTAGTTTATTGTCCAAGTAATATTGAAAATTTATGTGAATCAAATATTGTAGATAATTATTTAGTAATTATAAAGAAAGAAAAGAGAAATAATATTTTATATGAACCAAATCATATTTTTATTGATAATTCAACAGAATATGTTGAAAATTATCTTATAGATACAGAGTGGACGTGTATTTGGATTGAGGCGTTTGAATCTGAAGTATATGAAAATTATTATACATCAATTGAATCATTTAACTTAGCACAAAAAATGCAAAATAGATTCTATAATAGTATATCATTAAAATCAATTTATGTAAATTATTATGATTGGTTTTATGGATTTTATGAATTTCCTTATCATATTAACAAATCAATTAATAATAAGGTAGATGATAGAAAAAAAAATAAAGAGGAATTAAATACTTATAAATATTTTTTGCCTACAAATTTTGATGAATCTGAACCAAAAAATAATAATTTATATTCTGATTGGGAATATTTAGATTAATTTTCTTTTTTTCTAATATATATATATATATATAATGAATTTTAATAAATTAATGAAAAAACACTCAACTAATATTATTTTATTTATACTCGGTATTGTATTAGGATATTATTTAGTTCCTAAATTACAAACATTTATCATAGGAGGTCAACAAGATTTGACCTGTTCAGACCTCGTAAATACCAATATTTTTGAGTGTCATCCGGGAACAACTCTTCTCGATAATTTAGATTCAACATACCCAGGCCAAACTATGGAAGATGCACTGAAAACTTGCTGTACCCAGTTTCAGTGTACTCCTGATCTCGAACCTTGTTGTTTTGACAACCAAGATTCCAAGAATGATTTTGATTGTCGTGAACACACTGAACTAATCTCATATAATAGAAGTCAAGGAACCGATCCTCAATCTAATTGTTGCACTCCACCATACGAAGCCCCTTATTGTTCAGGCAACACAAATATTACTCAAGATTATGTTTGTCCCCCCAACTATGAATTAAAACCGGAATCTCACTGGATACCACAAGGGGGGACTCCCCTTACTAGGTGTTGTGAAAAAAGTTAATAATAGGTGAAAAAATTAATTATATAAATGTTAAATAATATTTTATATTAATGTGATTGTTTTATATTAATGTGATTGTTATTAGATAATCATATAATTTGTATTTAATTTTATCATCTAAACTATAATATATAAATCTTAAACAAGTACTTGCTCTTTTAATATTTCTTTTTTGTGTAATATAATCTGATAAATAGTTTTTTTCAAAATATTTATTATAAATAATTATATTACCATTTTTACTTATATAATCAATATATATTTGTTCATATTCATTATTTTTTAATTTAATAAATATTTTAGGATTTTTAAATAATAATGCATCTATATTATTTTTATTTTTTCTAACTGTAAAATCAAGAGATTTTTTACTTTTAACCATTTAACTAAATTTATTCAAAAAAAATATATTATAATATCAAATTATTTATTTTGTTTTTTTAAAATTTAAGTTTTAAAAGTTCATCTAATGTTAAATCAATTAGAAACTCAACAAAATGTTTATTGTTCCACTCTTTAGTATCAAAATTCGTAGGTAAATCTGATTTTACTCTTTTTAGTTTAATAATAAGGTCAGTAGATATTATTCTATTTTTCATAGTAACATCCATTAATTCTTGTGTACTAGAAGCGACATCATGAGTTGCCTCATCCAAATTTTTATACTTATTTTGTGCTTTTTCTAGATCAATTAATAATTCTTTTATTTTTGCTTTGTATCTAATATTTAATGTTTGTTCTTGTATACATAGTTCTTTATGAATATCATATTGACTCTTTAATTTTTGATATTTTTTTTCAATATTTTTTAATTTATTTAATTTTGTTTCTATGTCTACAACTTTTTTTACTTCTTTCTTTCTATTTTCTTTCATTGTATTAACTAAATGTTCCAAATTTTGTAATTTATGTTCTAATTCTGTAATGTTTTCTGATTGAACTATAATAGGTTCAGTAGATTCAAAAACGGGTGATGCTACAATAACACTATCATTTGCTCTATTTCTATTTCTATTTGCTTGTCTAGTATTTTGTTGTCTTCTACGACCATTGGGCATAGTTATAAATTGGTTTTAATTATAAAACATAATAATGAAAATTTCAAATTAATTAAAAAGAGCTTTTTTTTGTAATTAATATTATAATGAAATCAATAACTATTTTAATATATGTATTTAGTATAATATTTTTATATAATTTAGTTAAAATACAAAAATTTACTATTGGTAGTCAAGAAAATATTTATAAAGATCAGATTAAATCTAATAAAAAAGTATTGCTTGTACCAAACTCAGATGGTAATTGGAATATCACTGATAAATATCCATTACATAAATCATTATATGAATTTGCGATAACAAATACACCATATCCAATTACATATGGTGATAATACAGAACATCCAGATAGACAACAAAAGTTATATGATGTATTAAAAACAAATTTCTTTGAAGTTATGATAGGACATAGTGAAGGAGGTGCTAGAGTATTACACTGTGCTGCTGAGAATAAATTAAATAATATTAAATATATAATATTAATAAGTCCAGCTTATTCAACAACTTATATAGGCTCAGTTGATATTGATTCTGCAATTACAAATTTAAAAAATGTTTCAGTCCTTTTAATAGATACTGATACTGGATGGGGTGGTGCAGATAAAGAACATCAATGGTCCGAAAGAATAAAACTAACTAAAGCTTTAGAAGGTAATAAATTTGGAGATAAATCATTCAGAGTTTTTATAAGTGGTTCAGACCATTACTTAAAAACTGGATATCAAACTGCAATGGAATATATTATTAATTTTATTAATAATAATTAATATTTTTAAAATATATATATATATGTATATATTATAAGATGAACCTTAATAAATTTGTTAAAAAACACTCAACTAATATTATTTTATTTATACTCGGTATTGTATTAGGATATTATTTAGTTCCTAAATTACAAACATTTA
>MDTC01169315.1_pt1 | contig 12110 bp, 7 predicted proteins | sample 811181 | NCBI WGS metagenome assembly MDTC01 (sample SAMN05326644, study PRJNA326480) | marine metagenome | isolation source: seawater | place: Pacific Ocean: North | collected 2011
GCCACCGGGCGTGGCCATTCCTCAGTCACGACCAACGAAAAGGGAGACTCAACCCTCACCGCGGATCTCAAGACGATTGATGACCTCAATCCGAAATATACTCTCGTTACGACCGAGAGTGGACGCCGCGAGCTGGCTGCAAACCTCGAGCAACAGGAAACCTTCTGCTTCGACATTGAAACCACCTCCCTCGATCGCTTCAAAGCCACAATTCTCGGTATTTCATTCAGCTGGGAAGAGGGCTCCGCTTTTTACGCGACTCTACCTGATAAGGAGGACCTAGAAATATTCCGCCCAGCGCTGACCGGACCAGCCGAAAAAATTGGCCATAACCTGAAATATGACCTGGCGGTTTTGCGCAATCATGGAGTCGAGGTCACCGGCCCTTTCTTCGACAGCCTTATCGCGCACACCCTTTTGCATCCAGACCAGCGCCATTCCATGGACTATCTGGCGGAGTCTCTCCTAGGTTATAGTCCGATAAAGCTGAGTGACCTGACGGGCAGCGATTCATCTGGATTGGAAAAGGGAAGCACCCAAGGAGACCTTTTTTCCGAAAAGGACATTCTCGATGTCGCCTCGATCCCCGTGAAAAAAATGGCCCGTTATGCGGCCGAGGATGCTGACGTAACACTTCAGCTTGCCAACCTCTTGCGGCCTGACCTGGAGGAGAAAGGGCAGCACCGGGTGTTCTATGATATCGAAGCCAAAGTTCTCCCCGTTCTGGTGGCCATGGAAGATGAAGGAATCGCCCTCGACCTCGACGTCCTGGCTTCCTGCGGGAAAACCATGCAGAAGCGCATCGATATTCTTTCTACATCGCTGGTTAAGCAGGCCGGGAAGGATTTTAACCTGAATTCTCCAAAACAGCTGGGAGAGATACTCTTCGGCGAAATGAAACTTGTTGAAAAGCCACGCAAAACAGCAACCGGTCAATACCGGACTGACGAGCAAACCTTGACCGCCTTGGCAGTGAAACACCCCTTCGTGGCAGACGTTCTCTCCTATCGTCAGGCCAGCAAACTTAAGTCAACATATGTCGATCGTCTTCCCGAGTGGGTTGCCGAGAAAGATCGACGTGTTCACACCCAGTTCCATCAGCTGGTAGCAGCCACCGGCCGGCTAGCCTCCAGCGATCCCAACCTTCAGAACATTCCGATTCGGTCGGATCTCGGTCGTGAAATCCGAACTGCCTTCGTTCCTCGAGAAGGACGTTTCGTTCTTTTCGCTGCAGACTATTCCCAGGTCGAGCTTCGCATCATGGCTGCCATGTCCGGGGACCCGGGGATGATTGAAGCCTTTGAGCAGGAGGTTGATATCCACTCCGCAACCGCCGCCCGGGTGAATGGTGTCAGCCTGGGGGAGGTAGAGCCCACAATGCGCAGTGCCGCTAAAATGGTTAACTTCGGCATCATTTACGGGATCTCAGCCTTTGGCCTGGGGCAGAGGCTCGGTATTCCCAGAGCCGATGCGGGCGAGATTATTAATACCTACTTCGAGCAATATCCCGGGGTGAAGAATTATATGGATGAGACAGTGGAAGAGGCGAAGAGCTCAGGCTATGTAGAAACCCTCACCGGAAGGCGGCGCTATCTCCGGGATATCAACTCTGCGAATGCCACCGTTCGCGGTAACGCAGAGAGAGCGGCGATTAATACCCCCATTCAGGGTAGCGCTGCCGATATGATCAAAGTGGCCATGATCCACGTTCAGGACATTCTTGAGAGTGGCGGATATCAAAGTCGGATGCTTTTGCAGGTTCATGACGAACTCGTCTTTGACCTGCACGAAGAAGAGTTGGGCATTTTGACCCCCCTGATCACCGAAGCCATGCAATCGGCCTTACCCCTGCCCCACGGCGTTCCCGTAAGAGTCGATACAGGGACCGGAAACAACTGGCTGGAGGCCCATTAGAATCCCACTGCGACCAAACGCGACGGAACTCTCAGATCGCCACGGCGAGGCGATTCCTGCCGAAATCTGATCCGAGAGGTATCGCTCGCCAGAAACGGACTGATTTCTAGCCATCGCTTCAAGCTAGGGTAAGATCTCCCCATCAAGATGAGTGTTTTCCGGGCAAAAGATCAGGACGGCGGCTCTGATCCTGAACCGGAGGGACCTCTCCCATCCAGCAGACAGCCTGCCAAAAAAAAATCTGGCCCCCGTCGATTCCTGCGACGTATCACAGCCTGCCTTGCCGGTCTCTTCGCCATTTATCTGATCTGGCAGGTTATTGCAGTCAGCCGTTACGGATTCAAGGATGACGGACGACAGGCCGATTGCGCGATCGTGCTCGGAGGGGCTGCCTGGCATGACAAGCCTTCCCCCGTCTTCCGGGAACGACTTAATCACGCAATAAAACTATATCTGGATGGCCGTGTTGGTGCCCTCGTCCTAACTGGCGGAAAGGGCGCCGGAGCTCCCTACTCAGAGGGCGAAGTGGCTCGTGACTATTGTCTCGAACGCAACGTCCCAGAGCATGCCCTCTTCATGGAAGGAAACTCCACAACAACTATCCAGAACCTGGAGGAAGCCGGGAAAATTCTAGACCGACAAAATTTTCGGAGCGCCCTTGTGGTAAGCGATCCTTGGCACCTCAGGCGTGGAGTGCTGATCGCCCGGCGGCAGGGCATCGCAGCATCACCCTCCGGCACCAGAACTTCCCGGTTCCAGTCCTTGAAATCTCGCAGCCGCTTCACACTTCGTGAGCTCTATCTCTACCACCGCTACCTTTTCCTGAACCGTTAGGATAGCGCCCCCTCCTCCGCCTCAGATCCTTGCGGGAAAGGCGCCCCCACGGAACCATGCCCTACTTGCGCTTTAACGAAAGGGTCGGCAGGTAGGCCTCCTCACCCTCCACCCCGGCACGTGGCACTAGGGTCCGCGAGTCCTTTACGAATCCCACCGGGCGGAGAGCCGCCTTCATTTCCACATCAAAATCTTTCATAGCCCTCTGCAGACGCTTCACCACCTCTGAATGCTGCTGCGCGACGTCTCTCTTTTCCCCTATATCGGACTCAAGATCATAGAGCCTCCCATCCTGAAAACATTTCCACCTGCCTGAGCGCACGGCCCGTAGGTTATCAGCCTGGTGATAGAAGAAATACTCGTGCGGACTCCTAGCTCCATCCCAGCCCAGGAGGATTTCAGAGATGTCTTTCCCGTCAATCGGCAGGCTATTTTTCCTGCGGGGAGCCTTCGCCATTTTTTCAAAGGTTGGAAGTAGATCCATTGTGCTCATCACTTCATCGCTACTGGTCCCTGCAGGAATAGTCCCTGGCCACCAGACCACCGTTGGCTCTCGCATCCCCCCTTCCCACACGGAGCCCTTCCCTCCTCGCAGGGGAGCATTGACACACCCCCGGGCTCCTCCGTTGTCAGACGTAAATAAGACCATTGTATTCTCTGCCAGGTTCGCCTCTCGAAGGCATTTGAGAATCTCACCCACGCTCCAGTCTACCTCCTCAATCTGGGCTTTCGTGGTATTCGCAGCCTTTTCCATGAACTGGGGCCGAGCCAGCCTCGGGTGGTGCACGAATGCGTGAGGCAGATACACAAAAAAGGGCTTCTGCTGGTTGCCCCTGATGAACTTGACCGCCTCGTCCGTGAACCGTTGGCAGAGCCTGGCCTGATCATCCATTGTCTTGACCAGATCAACAACCTTGGCATCTCGTAGAACAGGAAGATCCGGGCACTGAAAGCGCCGCAGAGCAGGCCACATATCATTCGAGTATGGAATGCCGAAGTAGGCATCAAATCCCTGCGCCGTTGGCAGAAATTCCGGCTGATCTCCCAGGTGCCACTTGCCAAAGCATCCCGTGGCATAGCCCGCGGACTTGAACATTTCCGCCATGGTCCACTCCTCAGGATTCAGACCATGCGGGTCACCAGGAAAAAGGACAATATGCCCTGAACCCTTTGCCAATCCGACCCGCCTGGGGTAACAACCGGTCATGAGAGCCGCGCGCGCAGAGGTGCAAACCGGAGCTGCCGAATAAAATGACGTTAGCTTGCGCCCCTCGCCTGCCATTCGGTCGAGGTGAGGGGTATCATTGAGCTGAGATCCAAAAGGGCCAATGTCCCCATAGCCCATATCGTCGATGAAAATCACAACGATATTCGGCTTCTCCTTACCCGGCGCACCACTCCCAACGGCTAAAAATAGGATCAGCAGAAATATTTTCATCAAATACAATTCAGATTAGCCCTCACGTCTCTTTTGATTCCTACTCCGCTTTCAAAGGGGACAAATCCTTCGCCACGATATCCTTGAAGCGCACCGTGAGAGTTCCTCCACCATGCACTTGAAGACCAATATACCCCTCAAGCGGAATCTCGGGGTCCTTCTCCGTATAGTCGGCGCAGGCGACATCATTGAGCCACATGCGGATGCGTGGACCTTCACAAATAATACGGTAATGATTCCACCCATCTGCCTTCACCGCCTTAGCGAGAGCCTCGGGATCAAGGACTTTAGAGATGACCTTCCGACGCCGTGATTCATCGTAAATTTTTCCCCAGTAGTTCTTCGCTGCATCCGCTTGATAGCCAATCATCTCGTGATGGTTGGCGATACGCTGGCTTCGGATCTGAATGCCGGAATTAATCCCGCCCTTCACTGGCGTGATCTTGAACTTCAAATTCAATTCGAAGTCTTTGTAGGACTTATCAAACACGCAAAAAGTGTTGTGGGGAACATGCTCATCGAGCGATCCCCCCTCGATCGCACCATCGGCCACTTTCCACCACTTTTCCTCGCCCTTATTTACATTCCATCTCTTCAGGGTCTTTCCATCAAAGAGGACCTCGGCCTTGCTTTCCTTATGGTTATCAGCGGAGGCGACCGGGAAAACCAAGGACATTGTGCCGGCGACAACTGCTACCAACCTTATCATGTCCCCACTTTGGAACATATCGGCAGGCCTGTCCAGAACGAGCCCGTCCCTAGGCTGAAGGGCGAGGGCCTCCCTCTTCCATCAGCTCCAGCAGTTTTCGCACACAGGCATTGGCGAATGCCGCGCTGTTGATCTCAACCTCTAGTGTATGCACCTCTACCTCGGCCTCTTCGCGGATCGCTTTGAACAGCTCAGCGTCGGCTGCAGAATCATGAAATGCCTCACCGGGGGCACTGATTAAACTGATCCCCCTGGCCGGTATCAGGATAGCGGTTGGCGCTTTGTTTGCGTTGGCTTTCCGAGCCAGAATCCTGCCAAGTTCGTCACACTCCTCCACACTGGTGCGCACAAGGGTAACCTGAGGGTTGTGCTGGTAGATCGCGCGACCCTCGAGTTGCTTCGGCACCGTGTCACGCTCCCCAAAGTTGATCATGTCGAGACATCCGGGCGCTAGGACTGCAGGCACTTCCGCCCTGGCCATGGCATCAAGACGGCTGGACCCGGCTGTCAGCATTCCACCAGCCACTTCATCCGCCCATTCAGTGGTAGTCACATCGAGAATTCCAGCCACCATCCCGCTCTCAATGAGAGCCTCCATAGTTCTACCTCCTGTTCCAGTGGCATGGAAGACCAGCACCTCATACCCTGCTAATTCCAGTTGCTCACGAGCCATCGAGACGAGATCGGTGGTATTGCCGAACATGCTGGCAGCAATGATCGGACGGGCATCACTGACATCGACCTTGCTATCCACCATTCCCGAGATCGCCCCCGCTGCCCGCGTAAAGACAGTTCGGGAGACCGAATTCAATCCCGAAACATCTACAATACTGGGAATCATGACAATATCCCGGGTGCCTACGTAGTGAGCGGTATTTCCACTCGCCAAGGTAGAAACCATGATCTTGGGAAATCCTATCGGGAGAGCCCTCATCGCTGCAGTGGCAATGGCCGTTCCTCCCCCTCCCCCGAGTGAGATCACTCCCCCGATCATTCCATTTTCTACCAGTTGTGCCAGCAGGATGGGAGCGGCACTCGTCATTGCAGCCACACATTCACCCCGATCCTTCCTATCCAGAACCGGCTGCAGATCAATTCCTCCCGCCTCCGCTACTTCGAAACGGGACACTCCTGGTCTCACTCCCGGGTCGCTGCCGGTCCCAACATCAATAAAAAGGACCTCATGCCCTCGCAACCGAATCTGCTCCGCCACGAAGGCATGCTCCGCGCTCTTGGTATCAAGAGTTCCGAGAACCGCGATAGCCGACATGGTTACTTCCGCTTGACTGGGATAGACTTGAACTCTCGCGTGAGACTGGTGAGGGAGTCTTCTACTGCCATCCGCTCAAGACTCGAGGCCCCCACGAACCCTACCGCGTCAGTATGCTCGTTGATGTAGGCGGCATCTTCGGGCTTGGAGATTGGACCCCCATGACTGAGGTAGATCACATCGTCCCTTACAGTTTTCCCTGCCTCGATAATTTCCTGGGTCCGCGCCGCCGCATCTTCAAGCGTCATGGTCGCCTCCACGACTCCAATCGACCCTCCGATGGTCGTCCCCACATGAGCAATAATGGCATCGGCACCAACTTCTGCCATGTCCCGGGCTTCCTCTGGCGAACCAACGTAGACGATGGAAAAAAGGTCCATGCGGCGGGCTAACCCAACCATCTCAACTTCCTTCCGCACGCTCATCCCAGTCTCTTCGAGAGTCTGCCGGAACTTTCCATCCACGATCGAATGAGTGGGAAAGTTATTCACCCCGCTGAAACCCATCTCTTTAACCTGACCGAGAAAATGCCACATCCGCCGCCGGGGGTCGCTCCCATGGACTCCACAGATAACCGGCACCTCTTCCACAACGGGAAGAACCTCGAACTCTCCGATCTCCATCGCAACGGCATTGGCATCCCCGTAAGCCATTAGTCCCGCCGTAGAACCATGCCCAGCCATCCGAAAACGACCGGAATTATAAATGATGATAAGATCAGCCCCACCTTTCTCAATAAACTTGGCACTGATCCCAGTCCCCGCACCTGCTGCGATAATGGGTTCTCCCCGCCCCAGGGTATCCTGGAGGCGCTCGATCACTTCTTCCCTCGTGTAGGGGTTTCCTTTTCCAGTCCAAGGGTTCGGCATTGATTCAAGACAAGATTGTTGCCCTCCCCTTAGCGCTCTGGTCCTCCGGTAACAAGCCTCCGATCCCGCCACTTGACCCCGGGGTTACAGTCCAGCCATGAACCCCGCCGGTCGGTTTCTCCTCATCCTCGGCTCCTTTCTCCCCTCCCTTCTAATGGCTGATCCCGTTCCGCCCCGCGCCAAACGCATCCCATACCAGGTGGTTGCTCCCCATGGTCACACCCGCGATGATCCATATTACTGGCTGAGGGACCGGAATAATCCCGCTGTCATCTCTTACCTCAAGGAAGAGAACGCCTATGCTTCCAGCATGCTCAGGGATACAGAGGACCTCCAGAAGGTCCTATTCGATGAAATTGTCGGACGGATCGTGCAGGACGACTCATCTGTTCCCTACCGGGAAAAAAACTATGAGTATTATCGACGCTATCGCAAGGGCGACTCCTACCCCCTCTCGTGTCGTCGGCGCGTTGGAACGGACAAGGAAGAGATCATGTTCGATATCCCCTTCATGGCCAAAGGGCATGAGTTCTACCGTCACCGCACAGGAGAACTGAGCAGTAACGAAGAGCTTGTTGCCTTTTCGACCGACACCCGGGGCCGCCGCATCTACACCCTCCAATTCAAGAACCTCACAACCGGAGAGATTCTTCCCGACAAGCTGGAAAACGTGACCGGTAACCACGCTTGGGCCAATGACAACAAAACGGTCTTTTATACCCGTCAAGATCCCGAAACCCTGCGCTCCTACCAAGTCTACAGACACATTCTGGGATCTCCGGTGCAGAATGATGTCTTAGTTTTTGAGGAGAAAGATGAAACCTTCCGATGCTACGTCTACAAGACCAAGTCAGGCCGTTTTATAGTAATTGGATCCAGCCAGACTCTATCAGACGAATTTCTCCTCATTGAGGCGGATCAACCGGGTGAGAAACCGCGGATCTTCAACCCCCGGCGGCGCAATCTGGAATACAGCATCGACCACGTTGGCGATCAGTTTCTTATCCGCACTAACAAGGAGGCTCCCAACTTCAGGCTGATGAGCACCCCCGCAAAAGACACTGCCGAGAAAAACTGGCAGGAAGTCATTCCCTCGCGTGACGATGTCTACCTGAGCAGCGTCGAGGTCTTTCAGGATTACCTGGTGGTAACGGAGCGGCACAATGCCCTGAATCGTATCCGCATCCGTAATGCAGAGGGACAATGGCATGAGGTCGACTTCGAGGAACCCGCCTACTCGGCATCACTCGGGGTAAACGCTGAAATGGACACGGAAACACTCCGTTTCAGTTTTGAATCGATGCGAATTCCCGACAGCACCTTTGATTATAACATGAGGACACGGGAAAAGTCTCTTCTCAAGAGGCAAAAGGTCCTGGGCGACTTTAACAGTAACGAATACCGCACCGAGCGGTTGGATGCTCCTGCCGGGGATGGCACGAAAATCCCCATCTCGCTGGTATACCATAAGAGTGTGAAGCGGGACGGGACTGCACCCCTATATCTCTATGGTTACGGCTCCTACGGCTCAAGCATGTCGGCTGGGTTTCGGACTACTATGTTGAGCCTGATCAACCGTGGATTCGTTTATGCCATCGCCCACGTCCGCGGCGGACAGGAACATGGACGCAGGTGGTATGAGGATGGGAAGCTCATGAAAAAGAAAAACACCTTTACGGACTTTGTTGACTGCGCTGAGCATCTCTCCAGAGAACAGTATGCTGATCCGGCTCGATTGTTCGCAGGCGGCGGTAGCGCGGGGGGGCTCCTCATCGGAGCCGTAGCCAATATGCGTCCCAAGATGTTTCGGGGTCTCATTGCAGATGTTCCCTTCGTAGACGTGGTTACCACCATGCTCGACGACACAATCCCTCTCACCACTTTCGAATACGATGAGTGGGGAAATCCCTCCGAGAGGGAAGCCTACCACTACATGCTGTCTTATTCGCCCTACGACAATGTTGCGGCAGTTGACTATCCGGCCCTTCTGATCCTAGCGGGGCTCCACGACTCCCAGGTCCAGTATTGGGAACCAGCTAAATGGGCGGCCCGCCTCCGCCACCGATCCACCGGGAGTAATCCCGTCCTCCTCAAGACTGACATGACGGCCGGCCACGGAGGGGCCTCGGGTCGCTTTGCCCGCTTCCGTGATACCGCGTTGGAGCATGCTTTCCTTATTAAACTGGCGGAATTGAAATGAATAAGGAGGGAGGGGCGGGAGTCTCACCCCACATATGTTACGGGTTTCCATCCTCCTTTTGAATCTCAATGCATGTCGGTTCATAGCCGCCATGGCAGTCATGATTCTGGTATCCAGCGGCTCTCCGCTATGGTGGACAGCTGCCATTCCCTGGTTCTTGTTGAATCTGCCCGGACTGCTTCTCTTTATTATCCCCTCATTTGCGCTCTTTCTCCGCTCTACCAGGAGCCAACCCCTCGATTGGATACCTGAGTCTTTTCTGCTGATTCTCCTCGTAGTCCTTCCTACCGCCATATCGATGGCCCTGAGCTATTGCTGGCGCCCTCTGTTCAAAAGAACCGGGGCTCTTGGTCAGTTTTACTATCCGGGGTCCTGACTAATGGGAACCGGTGAACAAAGTGACTTTTATTCGCCTATTCCTGAGGATGATCTCCCCCGATTGGAGCATACAGGGTGGCGTGCCGGGTTAAAATTCTAAGAAAGATCCCGGGAAGGTGTTCTCTCCTTAGCGGTCATCCCTCTTGACCACGCCCATCATCACGTGCACCCCATCTTGATACCCTCGGTACGCTCATGAACAAACTACCTCGCTTCAACCACCCTGCGGCCCTTATCCCAGTTATTCTCGCAGCCCTAATTGCCTCGGTGGGCGCCCAGCAGGAGATCGGCTTTATCGAGGATTTTGCTCTGGCCAAAGATCGTGAAGACGCCCTCAGGAAACTCATTCCAGGAACCGAGGACTACTACTACTACCACGCCCTTCACTACCAGAACACCAGAGAGGAGAGGCAACTTGCTGACATTCTCTCTCAGTGGCTCAAACGCTCCCCAAAGTCTAGCCTCCGCAATCTCATTCTTAACCGGGAAGCCCTCCTCAATTACTCTCGCGATCCGAAGAAATCACTGGAGCATATTCAGCGTGAACTGAATCTGCAGTTTAACCATCAACAGGAAGGCAAGGCCAGAGCTCAGGAATTCTCCTCGACCCTCAAAGAGGCAGACACTTCATGGGGAAAATTTCTCGCCGATGCCCTGCAGGGCACCCGCACCCTGCAGAACATCAATCCTGATGAATTCTTCGACCTCCTTGCCAGCGAGCATGCCCTTACCGGAACTCAAAAACGTGATCTTCTCAGTCGCGCTAATAACCCTGACCTTCCTGAACTGGTTACTCTGATTCTGGAGGACCTTAAAACCCCGGAGAGCCGAGGGTTCGGCGAGTTCAATATTCATCGTGCACTCACCATCGCCCAACTCGACGAACTACGTGGTGAGAGAAAGGGCCTCCTGCTCGACGTAAACTATGTTCATACTTACCTCGCCAAGCTACGCCCCGGTTCTGATGTCAATCCAGCGACTGAGCCAGAAGCTCGCAAATCCTATCTGGAACGTGTTTGGAAGTTTGCCTCTCAACTTGGACCCTCCTTCAATTCCCTGAAGGCACACCTTCTCTACCAGCGTCTGGTCTTTGATTACTCCCAGGGAGTTCATGATGCCAACCGCTTCATGACTTACGTCAAGCTACCTCGACGGGCACCCTATATACATCCGGACTGGACTCGAAAGGAGGGCGCACTCTGGCGTCACCCCGCAGATCTCGGCCAGGACTTCCGTAAGATCACCGGACTGGCTCCCATTAGCACTGACGAACCGGTAGTTCGAAACTATCTCCTTCATTTTCTCCGGGAATCCGCAGATTATCAGGATTATGCTCCTTATTTCAGGGAAAACTGGCTCAAGTCGGTCTTTGCTGAGGCCAAGATTGTCAATGGGGTCGGTGATCCCGAGCGGTGGGCCTCCCTGCTGAGCCCCAGCCAGTTCCAAGCCCTCAAGGACCGGGTAGATATCGAGTTTGCTCCCAGCAGTCCCGAGCACTTCGACATCAGCGACAACGTCAGGCTCCGCGTTCATCTCAAGAACGTCGAGACCCTGATCGTGAAGGTCTTTGAGGTGAACACCCTCAATTACTATCTTAAGCACGGCGCCGAGATCAGCACTGACCTTGCTCTTGACGGACTGGTGACCAACCACGAACGCACCTTCGAATACCAGGATGCCCCACAGCGCCGCGTCGCCCGTGATTTCGAGTTTCCCGAGATCGAAAACCGGCGCGGGGTATGGATCGTCGAATTCATTGGCGGTAGCAAGAGTAGCCGGGCCGTCATTCGCAAGGGCCAGCTTCACCTCCTCTCCGCTACGACCAGCGGAGGCGAAGTAATCACCGTCCTCGATGAAGCGCGCAAACCAGCCGCTGGCAGTGCCATCTGGTTTGGAGGCCGCCGCTATGGCTGTGACGAAAAGGGACGTAGCCTCATCCCCTTCTCCAATGAACCTGGCAAGCGAAGCCCCGTTATCGAGACTCCGGGCGGCTTCGCCAGCCTTGCCCACTTCCAACACCCGTCAGAATCCTACAATCTCCACGCTGGTATTCGCCTCGAGCGCGAGGCTCTGCGTCCGGGCGCCAAGGCCACCATCATGGTCCGCCCCACCCTCACCGTGGCAGAGCAGCCTATCTCGCTCACAAGGCTTGAGAAGGTCCGCCTTGTTCTTGTGTCAACTGATCTCGACGGGGTCTCCACTACCAGCACGGTAAACAACTTCAAGATCGCCTCAGACCGGGAGTCTACCCACGTGATCCGGGTCCCTGACCGCCTTTCCAGCCTCAATATACGATTGGTTGCTACGACCAAAATGGCTAGCCAGGGGCAGAAGGAAATCGAGCTCTCCGCCAACCAGACCTTCATGATCAATGGACAACTTCGCAGTGACCGGATCAAAGATCTTTTCCTGAGCAGAGTGGATGGAAAATACATCGTTCAGCTTCTCGGACGCAGCGGAGAACCCGTTACAGGCCACCATCTCAATATCGTGATCCA
>MDTC01237738.1_pt1 | contig 12110 bp, 17 predicted proteins | sample 811181 | NCBI WGS metagenome assembly MDTC01 (sample SAMN05326644, study PRJNA326480) | marine metagenome | isolation source: seawater | place: Pacific Ocean: North | collected 2011
AATATATCCTCACCTTGATAATATGACGCAGACACACACCCAAACGGGCAAGTGTTCTCAGCCTTATACAACTCACCTTTAAGAGACTCAATCTTCTCCTGCATCTTATTGATTAAAGAAACAACACCTTGATTCTTAACCTGTGAGATTTTGACCTCCCAAGGGCCATTGGTGTCAAAGTAACGTGTATGGACATCTGCAAATGTCTTAGCCTCAGCGTGAGACTCCCGCACTTCAACTGTATGGTCGTAACCATTGGTGATGTAACAAACGTATAGATTCATGATGATTAAGGTTTTAATGATTTCAAAGTAAAAGTGTGGGGAGACATCATTGCCTCCCCATCACCTGACACACACTAACTCTGTGCACAAGTCAGTGGTGGTTATTCGGGTCTCCCCGTTTACGGGCGATATATCGCCACGGTCTTAGTCTTGATTTCTCTGAAGTGCCTGTCCTCTATCTCACCGTGCTCATTGTAGCTGTAGTATTCTTCCTCGAAGACTTCTACTACACGGAATACACCTCTACGAATAGGACGAATATCAATGAATACTCCGTACTCTGCTGATTCTCCTCCATATACCATGTAGTCCTGATGACAACAAGAACAAGTATCCCAGGAGTTACCCCCATGGTACTCTGCACGCCAAGGATTGCGCTCCTTGAAAGAATCAAGCTGAGCTTTACTGCGAAGTATAATCATAATGTTTAAGGTTTTAATGTTAGTGAACAGGCGAGGATTCGAACCTCTAGGTGAAACCCAATGCACATTGTCAAAGCATTGAGGCAGCCATGCCAGGACCTGTTCAATAAAGGGAGGTGCGCTAGATGTCTTAGTAGGGAATACCCATACCTCCCTGAGGCTATGAACCTCGTTGCATGTATTCAGGACATGCGGCCCGTCGACCAGTTGGTATGGGTCAGTCGATTACCCGTGTGTACTCAATTACCTGGTACAGGCCACCATGGTTCGCTGTCAGGCACATTAGCCTTCAAACGTCTGATATCCCATGATCCTGAAGGGTATTTGATTTTGTATCCAACATCGTCAAAGTCTTCGTGTTTAACCAAGACCCACAATGTTGTCCAACGCTTACCGTTGCGAATATCAATGACCTCAATGGGTGCAGTGAGTACTTCACAAGTTGCTGCTGACTCCAGTTGAACTGAGTCCATCATGTTGTCAAACCTACCTACGTATGGATTGTTGTAGTCATCAGTGATGATCCCAAACAAACCACAGTTGTAAGCTTGTGCCGAGATAGTTCCCGACACAAGCATTGCAATGATTACTGATAAGCTGCGCATGGTGCATAGTTATTGTGGAACAAATTACCACCACGATGTTGTGTAGCGTGCTTGGTATTTGTACCGCATGAACAAATTGAGCACATAAATGCTCCGAGGGCTGCTACGATGAAGTAGCGGATTACTGTGTCTTTCATGATTACAGGGTTTTAGTGAATTGATTCTAACTTCTCGAGAGCACGTTCGCACCTGTCTTGTTCCTTAGACAATTCTACCATCTTCTTCTTGATGGCTTGAATGCGTGCTATGTTCTCTGCTTTCATCTTTGACATCATCTTGTCGAACTCATCCATTTTGAGGTCAAGAGGTGTCTTAACGCGGTTTTCAGTCTCGCCAGACTTTGATAGATTAAATGCCATTGTTTTGGGTTTTAGAAAGGACCTATCGCAGTTACTACATGCACTTAATTTTAAATGTGGTGTATAGGAATTGTGCACTCCACTTATCATATTGATAGGTCCTTAGAAGATTTTAAAAATGAGGTTTGTGTAATAGTATTGTATGTAACCAAAACTACTACGTGGTAAAATGTGGGAGAAAGTGGTGTGTACGACCTGGTTGCCGTACGCACACACTTGTCTGGTAGTAAGCCACAGCTATCACCTTGAGCTACACTACACCCCTCAAAAAAAGGGTCATTGATTGAGTGTACTGACCTGGGGAACAATAACCAATACCGGAACCGGTGATAGTGAATGTTATTGTTGTTGATTGAGTTTGTTACCTCTTCAGCCAGGTGCGTAAAGCACCTTAGCTGATTAGGGAACGGCCCGAGAGGTGGAAGAAAGGGGAGCCGTAGCTCCCCTATCGCCTTACAAGCTGACAGCTACGCCTGCGTCTTGGTAGACGTTGGCTGTAGCGATGAGCTGACCATCTTCTGCAATCAGAGCGTTCATGCTCTTCAGGTCGATGGGCTCACCAAGCGTGTAGCTTTTCTTCCCGATAGGGAAGGTAAGCTTCTCGCCAGTAGCAAGTGAAACGGAAACGAAGGCACCGTTAGGGCCTACGACAGGCTGTGCTGAGACAGCGTTGGGGTGGCGCTCTTTGAGCACCGCAAGAAATGTACGCATGGCGTATGGTGTGCACGGAGAGGTTTGCCAATGCACGTTGAGAAGATAGGGTTCTTGATTGAGTGTGATAGTGAAGAGAGCGCCCGTTAGGGCGCGTCTCTTATATCTCTGTGCTAAGTGGTTGCCTTGCTTTACGTTGACGTTCAAGCTTACGGCGGAATCTTTTTGTAGCACGTGCATTCACCTGGTCCTCGCTAAAGTATACATCAGCAAGGAAGTGAGCAATGAAGATGATGGTGATGATGCACAGCACACCGAAGGTGGTGTCAGGCATCTGGGCAGTGATGGGTTCCATTTGTTCTGGGTGTTATGTTATCGACATAGGGGGGTACCCCCTAATCACGCATTGTAGGTGGGGTCTTGGATTGAGTAGGTTCACACACTCAAAAATTTTTCCCAAAAAAAATCCCCGCTATCAGCGAGGAAGTTTAGTCCAATGGAAGTCAGCTATAAAGGGTTTTATATCTAGCTTATGCTGTAAGTCCCTAACGTTACCCATGATGGAGTACAACTCAGGATCATAAAGCTTAGCAGTAATAGTAGTTACTCCCCTGTATTTTTTCTTTTTCTTCTGTCCCACAACTTAAACGATCTTCTCTTACTACCAGGCTTACGACTTTTTTCTCGTCTACCTTTATTCTTACTTGACGGCTCACTCTTAGTGCTCCCATCACCTTGGTGGGAAACATCCATACCATCACCATTACCGTAAGTACCCTTCCTTCTATTTATCCTATTAAGCAGGGCTCTGTACGGAGATCTATCTTTCTGGTATCTCTTATACTCTTTTTTATAGTCACGAGCCATGCGATAAATATAACAAAGATGTCGTAAGTTTGCAACATGGCAAAGAAAACCAATCACGATATCTACGTCGCACACAACGTGTCACGTCCAGGAGTGCATGCAAAGACCAAGCATTCCAACCACAAAGGGTCTAAGAACTACAAAAAGAAATATAGGGGGCAAGGCAGGTAAAGCTATTTTTACTATCTTTGCAGCGAAACCACTTCTGTGACCGGCCCTCGGTAACCAAAAAGGGGCCTAGACATCGGGTTACATTAGCTGTCACCATAGGCAGTGAACGTCGTCCCCGGTAGTTTCAAAAAGTGCGTTGGTATAAAACTCGGGTGGGAACAAGGCTATAGGCTGATAGAAATGCCCCCACGTAGGCTAGACACGGCGAGTGGAAATCCAGCGTTAGACACAAACCGCAAGGGGGTAAATTGTATAGTTATGAGAGATATAAATAGAATAATCATTCACTGCTCAGCTACACCAGAGGGCAGAGATATAGATGCAGCTACTATAAAGAGGTGGCACGTAGAAGATAGAGGATGGTCAGACATCGGATACCACTACGTTATTAAGCTCGATGGTGAACTAGAAACTGGGAGACCAATAGATAAGATTGGGGCTCACGTTAAAGGTCACAATAAGGACAGCATAGGAATCTGCTACATAGGTGGAGTCGATAAGGATGGTGATCCCAAGGATACTATGACCCCAGAGCAAGAGTCAACTATGAGAGAGATCATCTTTGCTCTACGTATAGTGGCAGACAAGGATATGACCTTGCATGGGCACAATGAGTATTCATCTAAGGCATGTCCAAGCTTCAAGGTTTCAGAGAAATTTGCAGACATACTATAACCTATTTGGTTATATAAGATAGTTTTTTATATATTTGCCATAAACCAAACAACATGGCAAATATGAATTTCAAACCTACGCGCGACTGGATCGTTCTCCCCATGCAAAGAAAAGACAAGACCGAGTCCGGTATTGAGCTTTTAGACGGGACAGCCAACGCACTTCGTACAAACATTCTCAAAGTACTCGCAGCTGGACCAAGCTGTGAGACAGTAAGAGAGGGAATGACAGTTATGGTGCACCCAGCCACTGAGGGCTTGGTAGTGACTATAGGTGGTAAAGAGTGCATCATGATAAATGAGTTCTCTATCTGTGGTATAATCCCAGACCCAGAATGACGGGTACGGTAACCATACCACTTAAGGAGTTTGATAAGCTCCGAGAATCCTCGACTATAGCAAGTAAACAACAAGAGAGGGTGCTTCACGCTACAAAAGAGCTTGAGGTATTCCTCTCTTTTGTGTGTACTAGGCAAAACATTGAGCCGCTAGTAGAAGAGTTTAACAGACAATCAAAGAGCGCTACTATCTCCATGGAGAACGGTAGAGCTAAAATTATATTTAATGATGAGTAGAACTATAAAGATAAAAGCAGACAGCACCTTTAGGTTTCTACAAGTCTTTAATGGTATATTGGAGCTAACAGATAAGGAGCTTCTAGTGCTATCTAAGTTTGTAGACAACGAGCAACATGGCTTTTGCTCTGCAGAATCTAAGCGTAAGGTTGCTGAGGAGATAGGGATTATAGACCCTAACACACTTAACAACTATGTGAAGAGGCTGAAGGACAAAGGTGCTATTGTAAAAGGTAAGTCTGGATACAAACTATCTCAATTATTGGAACCAGATGCCAAAGTCACAATTGAGATCACTAGATGAAGTAGTACGAACTCACTACTGGTATGAGCCATATATAATTATGATCATGCAGAGTAGTACAGGGGAGTTCCTAGTAATGACTATATATGATGAGCGAACAGAAGAAACCACCGTCGATGGGCCAAATGCTAAAGAATTTTGCTAGTGAAGTAGTAGAATATGCTAAAGCAGGAGCGCCACACGTATCAGAAAAACAATACAATTACAGACTCAAGACATGCAGCGAATGCCCATCTCTTAAGACAGAGAGCATGAGATGTGGGGAATGTGGGTGTATGGTAGAACACAAAGCTAAGTGGGCTACTTCAAACTGTCCGTCTAAAAAATGGCCTCAGGTAATTATAGGCAAGGACGGCAAGAAAGTGAAGGTAGGTAGACCAGCAGCAAAAAAGTGGAGACGTGATCAAAAAAATAATACAAAGACTGGCGACAAAACATGATATGCCACTACAAAAAGTAGAGGAAGCAGTAATGCATCAGTTTAAGTACACAGCCGATCTAATAAAGAAGGGGAAGTTTGAATCCGTCAGGCTACCATTCTTGGGCAAGTTCCATGTAATGCCAGGTAGACTTAAGTATCTCCAGAAACGAAATGAGGGACCTGATAACAGTAAGTAACAATGTAGTTATTCCAAGCGCGTACGCACTTACCATCAACGAATTCAAGGGTTTGAAAGGGCAAGAGCTGGGTGCTGTATACTTCTACACCGACCACCGTTCTCCCTACGCTGTGTACGAAGAGGAAGACAGAGCTATTAAGATTAGTCAAGATCTTAAGGTTAAGTTCTCCCCTAAAGTAAAGGGAGCAATAGACAAGTATAAGGAACTATCAGAGACCTCAGCCATAAAACTGCTTAAATCTGCACGTAGTTCTGTAACCAAGCTTGAACGATACTTTGCTACAATAAACCTTAGCATCTTAGATGATAATGGTAAGCCGATATACCACGCCAAAGACTTGATAGCTAACCTAGCAAACATGGGTAAAGTTGTCAACGGCCTTGAGGAGCTAGAGGCAATTGTTAAAAAACATGAACAGAAAGACAACCCTAACCGTGGTGGGGTCGTCACTAATAAATACTCTCAGTGAAGTTCACTAACAGTGTCAAGTATTCTCCAGCAGCTAACCACTATCTGGAGCTTGGGTTCTATACGGACGCAATACCTGGTACAAAAGAATACTATGACTACTGGGATGAACAAAGAAAAAGATGTTTAGAGGGATACAAGGACTTAACGGGCTATCACTATTTTTATCTAAACTTCTGCCCAATCGACCGGGTAGTGGACGACTACCTGGCAGATGGTACCAAGATCGCAAGAAGAGACAGAACATTTCCTGCCTTCTACGACGGAGACCACGAGTACTTCACTGCCGTAGATACCGCCCGAAAAACAAACAAGCATTTAGTCGTACTAAAAGCTAGACGTAAAGGTTTCTCCTACAAGGCTGCAGCAATGCTAGCTCGTAACTACTTCTTGATGCGTAACTCAAAGAACTATGTCTTTGCATCGCAGAAAGAATACCTGATCGGTGATGGACTGCTATCCAAGGCATGGGACTTCTTGTCGTTCATTGATGACAACACAGCATGGACACAGCCACGACTACGTGACCGAGAGATGCACAAGCAGTCTGGGTACAAAAAGAACGTAAACGGGGCAGATGTCGAACTTGGGATGAAGTCGCAGATTATTGGGGTATCTCTGAAAGACAACCCAGACAAGGTGCGTGGTAAAGCGGGTGATCTGATATTCTTTGAGGAAGCAGGCTCATTTGGTGGACTGCTTAAGGCGTGGGAGGTAGCTATGCCTACAATGCGTCAGGGCTCTAAGACACTGGGCACCATGATAGCATTTGGTACTGGTGGTGAAGAAGGTGTGGGATTTGATGGTATGGAAGAGTTGTTCTATCACCCTGAGTCCTATGACTGTCTAGCATTTGACAACGAGTGGGATGCGGGAGCCATGGGAACTAAGTGTGGTTACTTTGTACCTATACAACAAAACCTAGATGGGTTCATAGATATAGACGGTAACTCACTAAAAGAAGAAGCCAAAGCACATGAAGAAGAACAGCGTGAGAAGAAGAAGGGAGCAAATGACCCGAAAGCCCTCGATCAGTACACGGCTGAGCACCCGTTCACCCCGCAGGAAGCGACGCTACAGGTTACAGCAAATCTGTTTGATGTCACTAGCCTTAAAGAGCAGTATAACAAGATTAAAGCTCATGGCCTTGAGGCTGAAGGAACAGCAGGAGTGATGTACCACAACAAAGATGGTAGAGTATCATTTCGACCTAGTACTGAAAGCAAACCAGTATACAAGTTCCCACATAGAAAGGGGGACGAAACAGAAGGAGCTGTAGTTATATACCAAAGCCCCTACTTGACTGACCAAGAAGAAGTGCCACATAATTTGTATATTGTGTGCCATGACCCGTATGCACAATCTAAATCAACAAACAACGAATCGCTTGGTGCTGCATACGTAATTAAAAGACCTAATAACCTATCCAAACCGGATGACTTAATTGTAGCTAGCTATGTTGGCAGACCTAGAACACAGGATGAATACAACAGGAATCTATTTATGTTGGCTGAATACTACAACGCCAAAATCGGATTCGAGAACGACCGTGGGGAGCTTATTGCTTACGCGAAGAGATATCGCAAACTACATAAGCTACAGGAGGAGTTTGAAATGCTGGATAAAAGAGAACTCAGATCCAGAAACGTAAGAAGGCAGTATGGTATGCATATGACCGAGCAGCGTAAGCGGCAAGGTGAGCTATACATACGAGACTGGTTAATTACGCCTAGGCATACAGATGAGGATGGGAATACTAAACTAAACCTGCATACTATCTATGATCCAGCTCTGTTACAGGAGCTTATTAAGTTTAATCACAGAGGTAACTTTGACCGAGTTATGGCTTTTATGGTGGGCATGTACCACACGCGAGAGTTATATAATAGAGAGGTGGTAGAAATTTTAGCAGATAGGTCTCAGGACGAGTGGTTCGATAGAAATTATAGGTAATTTTGCAACAATGTATGGATCTAATCATCAAATCCCTCAACAAAGGCTTCCGCTGTCTAGGAAGAACAGGAAGTGGAGGGAGCAATGCGTAGAAGCATTTATAGATATCTCAAGGTTTGGGCTATCTGAAAGAAAAAGTTTTCTTAAGTCACTGTACGACTACTACAACGGAGTCATAGACGAGACAGACTATAAGCATGTGCTCAAGCCATACGGTAAGAGAAGAGAGAACTTCCCATCAAAACTTAAGAACTACCCAATAATCAAGCCAATCATAGACTTGTTGGCAGGGGAGAAGTCAAAGCGCCCAATCAACTTTACAGTCACAGTAAAGAACGGTGATGCAATAAGTAAGAAGGAAGAAGAGAAGAAGAAGAAGGTCATGGGTGCTATGCTCAAGATCTTTGCACAAGAATTAGAGGGGAGCGAAAAGACAGACACAGGTCTACCACAGAAAGTAGCAGAGCAGTTTGAAATGTCTTACGTAGATAGGAGAGCGGTCCAAGGACAGAATGCACTCAACTACATCATGCAAAATGAGGAGATCTACGACAAGTTCCAAAAAGCATTTTTTCACTACCTAGTTGCAGGTGAGGTATACTCACACAAAGGCGTACGTAGGAGTGAACCATTCTACGATGTAATAAACCCACTAGACGTAGATTATGATAAGGACCCAGATCTAGAGTTTGTAGAAGATGGGGACTGGGCTATGGTGCGTAGATTCTCTCATGCATCTACAATAATAGACCATTACGGAGAATATCTAACAGATGAGCAAATACTAGAGTTAGAGAACCCAAGACACTCATCCGTAGATACATACCTGCTGTACAGATCAGAGGCATCTGGTGGAGACGCAAACATCTCACGTAATAGAACTATAGAGGTAATAACAGTATACTGGAAAAGCCGTAAGCGTATAGGATTCATGACATACATGGACCCTCTGACAGGGATGGAGGAAGAGATGGAGGTTGTAGAGGGATTCCGTATGCCGCCTGAACTTAAGGCTACAGGAGCAAAGGTTAGATACGAGTGGGTCAATGAGGTATGGGAAGGAACACGTATAGATGGTAGATACTATATTAACGTGAACCCTATCCCAAACCAGCGTACGTCACTTGACAACCCATCACTGTGCAAACTCCCGATAAACGGTAGACGTTACTCTGACATAAACTCAGAGAACATATCACTGGTAGCATTGGGCATACCATACCAGCTTAACTACAACATCTTCAAGTACCGTATGGAACTTGCACTTGCACGTAGTAAGGACATCATAGCACAGTTCGACATCAACATGATCCCAAAAAAGTGGGACCTTGACAAGTTCATGTACTATGTTGAAGGGACAGGTATTGCATGGGTTGACTACAACAAAGAAGGTGTACAACTTTCACCACAACACCAGTCTGTACTTGACATGTCTATCAAGACTATCGGTCAATACATACAACTGCTAGAGTCTATCTTCTCTGAGTGGGAGAGGATATCAGGTGTTAACAGGCAGAGACAAGGTATGGTCGGACCATACGAGGGTAAGGCATCATCCCAACAGGCCATCATGCAGTCATCACACATCACTGAAGACTTGTTCCGCAAGTTCAACAGGTTTGAGCAGCGTGAAATGCAGGGCCTGCTTGACTACTCAAAGGAGGCATGGGTTAACGGTAAGAAGGCTACATACGTACTCCCAGACAACCAGATCGATATGTTCGACTTGGATACAGAAGATCACATGGAAAGTGAGTACGGGATATTCGTTTCTGACGCAGGTAGAGACCTTGAGAAGCTTGACCAAGCTAAGCAGCTGTCTCAATCAATGATCCAGAACGGTATGAAGACATCAGAGGTTCTTGATCTGTTTGACACAGAGAACTTCCCAGGCATCAAAGCTAAGATTCGTGCAGCGGAGAAGGCTAGAGAAGAGCTTGAGCAAAAGCAGCAAGAAGTACAGAATCAACAGAAGCAACAAGAAATGCAACTCAAGCAACAGGCTATGGAGCAAGAGAAGCTTGAGAAAGACAAGGACAGGCAGGTACAAATTGAAACAGCTCTTATCAATGCAGAAGCTCAAGACACCACAGGTAAACTAAACCTGGATCTTGAGAGGATGATGAAAGAGCATGAGGTAAAGCAGCGTGAGCTTGCTATCAAAGAAAAAGAACTAGATAGAAAGAATGACGCTCAATAATAAACAAAGGCGGGAGCTCTTAGATAGAGCGAGGGCTTCAGGATACACCGGCTCGATAATAGATGTCTATCAAGGACACCGTCAGGGCAGAGACGTAATCGCCGAGTTTGAAGCACAAAAGCAGGGTAATATTGCTGTCACCCCGTCGCAGCAACAAGCAGGACTTGGCCCCGCTCACCAGGCAGGTAGGACAGGAGAAAGTATGATATTCCCGAACATCGGTCCTAACGCGACGATGACAACTGCGAATAAAGGTTTAAAAGTAAACCTAGACGTGAAAGGCTATGATGACCGAGGGCATTTGGTAAAATCATACGACTCCGTCCCGCCTGGTGTTAAGACCCTACCCATGGGCCCTAGAGCAACTACAGTAGTGGAAACCCCAGCTAGGTATAGAGCGGGTGGGCCTAAGAAGTATCAAGATGCAGGAGGTCTACCGCCTGCAGACTTTCTTGGAGATCTCGCAGAAAGGACCGACAGTGAAAGCACTAGAACTAGTAAAAAAGATCCAACTAAGGACCCACTATACCTCAGAGGACACTCATTCAATACAGATGATCCTGAGACTAGACGGATACTGAAGGACATACATGATGGTGGGATACACATACAAACTCCAGAAGGCACCAAGTCTTCGTACACGGTACCTACAGAACAGTATGACTTCTTGATCAGGAAACTAGATGAGCTAGGCAATCCAGATCTAAGAGGGATGAGTCAAGGTGATCTTAGACACACTCTTTTTGGTGGAAGAGCCCACACCAATGCTAAGGATGTCATAAATATAGACACTACAAAAACCTCAACTGTTGGAAAAGGAAGAGCTGACGGAATGGTAGACCAAATTCTAAAAGAGATCCCTCACATACAGCTAGCTCAAGGGGACGGAGATATAAAAGGAGAAGGAACCCTTAGAAACTCACTAGGAATAGTAAGGGATATCATAAATGCCGGAGGAGATCAAGGTAAAACCTACAAAACCCCAGGTACAGTAGAACATACTACACACTCGGTGTTAGAGCCAGAGCTAAGAGAAGAGTACGAGAAAACACGTAAGAAGAGACGTGGTGGGCCTAAGACTGTCAAGAGAGGTAGGAAGAGACATGCCAGGTCAATACGACAGTATGCCCACCATGTGAAAGGAGAACCTGCTGGTTCAAAGTCTACACACCTAATGTCTACATTCGAGGGAGATGGGAAGTATTACGTAATCCCAACTATAACTACAGATAGAGAAGGTTATAGAGACCAAAGCTTTGATGAAGCGCTGGCTGCTGGGGAAGTGTACGAGTTCAAAAACAAGAAAAGAGCAGAGAGATTTGCTAAGGGATCTTGGAAAAAAAGAAGAGATAGAAAACTAGGAGGATTCCTAAGTGATATATAGTAATAGCAGTTATAAAAAATAATTTTATAGTTGCACTTTAAAACCAAACAAATATTTTTGCAATGAGTGATGAGAAAAAACTAGACTTTAGCGCAATATCCTTCGACAATGTCGTGGGTGACGGTGCTGCAGGTCTTGAAACAATTCCAGAGCCTCAAGAAGTTGAGGTGACAGATGAAGCTCCTGTTAGTGATGAGCTTGACAGCGATGTTGAGGACATTAGAGAAGAGGAGTCTATAGGAGATGAAGACTATGAGGACGGCGTCGATGAAGACTACGGTGATGAAGACGACGAAGACCTTACAGTTGAAGACTCTGATGAATACGATGGAGAGGACGAAGTCCTTGAGGAGTCTGTGGCACTAGAGATAGCTGACACATTAGGCTTCGAAATGGAGAGCAACTACGCTGATACTGTAGAAGGCTTGACAGAGTTCGTTAGAGACATATCTCAAGAGGTAGCTGAAGACCAGATAGAGGATCTGTTTGAGCAGTTCCCAATGGTACAACAGCATCTGGATTACGTCCTTGCAGGAGGTGACTCAGAAAAGTTCTTTGAAGCATACAATCCA
>MDTC01066919.1_pt1 | contig 12108 bp, 6 predicted proteins | sample 811181 | NCBI WGS metagenome assembly MDTC01 (sample SAMN05326644, study PRJNA326480) | marine metagenome | isolation source: seawater | place: Pacific Ocean: North | collected 2011
ATGGATATTGCTGAGGAGGAATTAAATTTAAGAACAGAGGAAAGACCAATCGACCTTCGAAAGGAAATTTTAGATTTTAATGAAGTAGCGGCTTGCGGAACTGCAGCAGTTCTATCACCAGTTGGCAAAATTTGGTTTGATGAAAAATGGCATAAGATATTTAAAGATGGTGAGTCAGTCGGACCAATCATGCAAACAATGTATGATTTGTTAGTGGGAATTCAGAAAGGCGAGAGGGAAGACGTGTCTAATTGGTTGCATTACCTAGATTTATAGTGCCAGCTGTCCCAAATCTCAAGGAATTCGATAGCTCATCAGACTCTCATTTTGGTCGCTTTTTAAAGGTTTCTGGTAGCTAGATCAGGGCGACCCTTTTAATTAATTTAGCGACTTGCAACATAAGTAATTGCCACTCAAGCCAGATTTATTCAAGATAATTCCATATATTTTGAAGAGAAGACTTGACCGATTGTAATCTTGCCCTTATATATGTGCGGTTCTAAACCGTGTAAATTTTAGCATTTGATGTAATTAAATCATTCATAAGAAATCATTTTAGGTAAATATGTCTAAATCTCTCGTAATCGTAGAGTCTCCTGCGAAAGCAAAAACCATTAATAAGTATTTGGGGGCGGAGTTTGTCGTCAAATCAAGTGTTGGGCATATTAGAGATTTACCAACCAGCGGGAATGGTAAGAAAATCGATCCCAAGGCTAGAGCTGCTGCGGCCGCAGTTACTCGAAAAATGGAGGCAAAAGAAAAGATTGCTCACAAGAAAAAGAAAGCTAAACAGCAACTTGTGGCTCGAATGGGGGTAAATCCGGAAAAAAGTTGGGAAGCAAATTACCAAATCTTACCTGGCAAGGAAAAAGTTGTCACAGAACTGAAAAAATTAGCTAAGAAGGCGGAGACTATCTATTTAGCGACTGACTTGGATAGAGAAGGCGAAGCTATTGCATGGCACCTCCAAGAATCAATAGGAGGTAATCCGGAGAGGTATAAGAGGGTTGTCTTCAACGAGATCACGAAAAAAGCTATACAAGAGGCATTTTTAGAGCCTGGCGATGTAGATATGCGCTATGTGGAGGCGCAACAAGCGAGACGATTTTTAGATAGGGTCGTTGGGTTCATGGTGTCTCCATTACTTTGGGCCAAGGTCGCACGGGGCCTTTCAGCCGGGCGCGTGCAGTCTGTTGCTGTGCGGCTTGTGGTAGAGCGTGAACAGGAGATTCGCGCCTTTATACCTGAAGAATTCTGGGAGATATTTGTAGACCTTAACTCTGGCGATAACTCATCACTCAGATGCCAGGTGATAAAGGAAGATGGAAAAAATTTCCGACCGAATAATCAAGAGTTAACTGACGCCGCTTCGCAGATTTTAACGAACTCTGAATACCGTGTGCTTAAGAGAGACGATAGGCCGACGTCTTCCCGGCCAAAGCCCCCTTTAATAACGTCGACATTACAGCAGGCGGCAAGTACTCGACTAGGGTTTGGTGTAAAAAAGACAATGCTCATGGCGCAGCGATTATATGAGGGCGGCTACATCACATATATGAGAACTGATTCGACCCATTTAAGTGACGATGCAATCGAGATGTGCCGTTCATATATTGGAGCTAATTTTGGTGATAAATACCTGCTGGAAGCGCCGCAGATATACAGTTCGAAAGATGGAGCGCAAGAGGCGCATGAAGCAATTCGTCCATCGGATGTTAAGGTGCTTTCTGACCAATTAATGGGTATGGAGCAAGATGCGGTGCGACTATATAACTTGATTTGGCAGTACTTTGTCGCATGCCAGATGCCTCCTGCTAAATATCTGAGTAGCACGATTGCCATAATCTGCGAGAAGTTTGAATTGCGAACAAAAGGCCGCATCATGCAATTTGATGGTTATTTGAAGGTGATGCCGAGCAAAGATGAGGATGTTGTCCTGCCAAACATTGAGGTAGATGAAGTTCTCGAATTACTCAAACTTAATCCTTTGCAAAATTTTACAAAGCCGCCGCCGCGTTATACCGAGGCGAGTTTGGTGAAGGAGATGGAAAAAAAGGGCTTCGGTAGACCCTCAACTTATGCGTCTATTATCTCAACGATCCAAGACAGAGGGTACGTAAGGGTCGAGAATAAAAGATTCTATGCCCTTAAAATGGGAGACATCGTTGCTGAAAGGCTTCAAGAGAGTTTTGGGGACCTGATGAACTATGATTTTACAGCTAAGATGGAAGATTCTTTAGATGAAGTGGCTGCGGGTACAAAAAATTGGAAGGATTTATTAGATCAGTTTTATGAGGGGTTTACTTCACAACTGGATCGAGCAGGAGCCGATGAAGGAGGGATGCGAAAAAATGATCCTACGGATACTGATGTTGAGTGCCCTAAGTGTGCCCGCAATATGCAAATAAGAACCGCATCGACGGGTGTTTTTCTCGGATGTTCAGGGTACGCTTTACCGCCAAAAGAGCGCTGTAAAAGCACGATTAATTTGACGCCAGGTGAGGAAGCGATTCGGACCGATACGGCAGAAGAAGCGGAAGAAAAAGAAAATATTTTATTACGTAAGAAACGGCGATGTTCTATTTGTAATACCGCGATGGAGTCTTACCTTATTGATGAGAAGCGGAAGCTTCATGTTTGCGGAAACAATCCTGATTGCAGTGGATTTGATATTGAGGAGGGTGCGTTCATAATCCGCGGCTATGAAGGCCCTGTTATAGAATGCGATAAATGTGGCTCAGATATGCAGCTAAAGACGGGTAGGTTTGGTAAATATTTCGGTTGTAGCTCCGATGATTGTAAAAACACGCGGAAGCTTTTGCGAAATGGAGAAGCAGCGCCACCAAAAATGGACCCGGTAGTTATGTCCGAGCTGGCATGCAGTACGGTGGAAGATCACTACGTTCTCAGAGACGGCGCATCAGGTATGTTTTTGGCTGCAAGTAAGTTTCCGCGTAATAGGGAGACTAGGGCGCCGTTAGTAGAGGAATTATTACCACATAAAGATGAAATTGATTCTAAGTATGCTTACTTGTTCGAGGCTCCCTGCGAGGATGACCAAGGTAATAAGACTCTAATACGTTTTAGCCGAAAAACGAAAGAGCAGTACGTGCAAAGCGAAGTAGATAAGAAAGCAACTGGGTGGAAGGCTTTTTATCGAGATGGATCTTGGCAGATTACTAAGAAATAGAATATAGACTTACCTAACCTTGGTGACCTAAGCTTCAAATTTTTCGTCTAATAACTCCCACAGATACTCCTTCAATCTCAAATGCATCGGTTCTGAGGTCTACTTCTATGGGAGAAAATTCAGAATTTTCAGGCAATAGATGAATTTTATGTTTGCTTTCCCCTCTTTGAAAGCGTTTGACTGTCACTTCTCCGCCGATTCGAGCAACTATGATTTCTCCGTTATTTGCTTGATTCGTTTTGTGAACCGCAAGTAAGTCATCCTCGTGGATACCGATATCTATCATACTGGTGCCTTTTACGCTCAACAAGTAATCAGCACTTGGATTAAAAAGATCGGGGGGTACGTCACAGTAATTAGCAATGGATTCCTCAGCTAAAATAGGGCTACCCGCGGCGACCTGTCCAATTATTGGCAGGCCTAGTTGCTCGCTCATCGGGAGCTTGATGCCTCTGGAGGCTCCGGGAATCATCTCGATGGCGCCTTTCCGAGCAAGAGCCCTCAGGTGGTCTTCGGCCGCATTTGGGGACTTAAACCCCATCTCCCCGGCGATCTCTGAGCGTGTAGGAGGGAAACCCGTTTCCTGAAGATACTCCCTTATATACTGGAGTATTTCCTCTTGTCTAGATGTGAGTTTTATCATGGGCGCTACTCTTTATAATTTAGATAACTGTAATTATATACAGTTATCTGAGCTTAACAAGATAACTTTAGGAATGATTGATAACTTTATGAGTTTGTTATAAAACTATTTTTCTTTACCAAAGCATCTGTGATAATTCGATGTTTTTTGGTCTAGCTTAATAACTTTGGAAAAAAAATGAAGCCGCTTGGCGCTCTTATGGTCGATATTTCGGGTGCGTCTTTGGATCTAGCTGATAAAGAGTTGATCCAGAGAGATTCCGTTGGGGGATTAATTCTCTTCAGCCGTAATTATGAATCACCTCGACAATTAATGGATCTGATCGGATCTGTAAGAGCGATTAGGGATGACGTCATTATTTCTGTGGATCAAGAAGGAGGACGTGTACAGAGGTTTCGAGAGGGTTTTGTGAAGCTGCCGAGTTTGAGCCGAATTGGAGAAATTTTTGAACAGGATCCAAAGCAGGGACTCTGTTTCGCCTCGAAATGCGGCTGGGTGATGGCGTCCGAATTACTTTATTACGGCATTGACTTCAGTTTTGCTCCGGTTCTTGACTTGCAAAGTCTTTCTAGCAGGGTTATTGGTGATCGAGCTTTTTCGCGCGAACCTGCGGCTGTGGTTGAGCTAGCTCGAGCTTATATAGGGGGGATGAATCAGGCCGGTATGCGAGCATGCGGCAAGCATTTTCCTGGCCACGGAACAGTTGCAGCTGACTCTCACACAGAGTTGCCTGTAGATAACCGTTGCGCAGAGAATATCCTAAAGAATGACTTTGTGGTTTTTGCTGAACTCGTAGATTGTTTAGGCGGCATTATGCCCGCGCATGTTATTTATCCGGAGATTGATCATCAACCGGCTGGATATTCTAACGTGTGGATACAAGAGAAATTGCGTAAAGACTTAGGTTTTGAGGGCGTGGTCTTTTCAGATGACCTTTCGATGGAGGCCGCTAAAAGTGTTGGTTCTCCGAGAAAGAGAGCTGAAATGGCTCTGGACGCCGGTTGTGACATGATTCTAGCCTGCAATGACTCAGTTTCCGCCTTAGAAATTTCAGATTGGTTGGAGACGGAATCAAATATGAAAAGCGACCGGACTTCGCGCATGAAAGCTACACCGTCCGCTGAGATCAAAAATTTGTTTCAAGAAGATAAATGGATTGGAGCTGTAGAGGCAATAAATTCATTTCATGAGAATTAATAAGAGGAAAATTTTGTGGATTGGTTATCGTTAGATCAGTTGAGCGAATTGGGTTGGGGGATTGAGATTTTTGTTGTTGTGACAGCGACTCTTATTATTCGTTATGTGGCTATGCGTTTATTAAAGATGCTAGAACATCACTTGGCGAAAACAAAAAATGTTTGGGATGATGCTGTTTTTGAAGCGGCTCGCAAGCCTCTTAGCCTTTTCATTCTTATATTTGGTATCTTTTGGATAATAGAGATTAGTGATGGATATCTCCAAACCGAATTATTTACTTCAGATAATCTTGATCTTGGGCGTCAGCTAGCATTCATTATTTTGATAACGAATTTTCTAATTAAATTTATTTCTCTCGCCGAAATACGAATTTTGGATAATCTAGAAAATAATCGTGAGTCAGAACAATCGGGTTTAGATCCAACGACGCTTTTAGCATTAGCAAAACTGTTACGGCTGTCAGTTGTAATTTCTGCAGTATTAGTAACTTTGCCCACGGTAGGCATTGAGATTACCGCATTATTGGCCTTTGGCGGCGTGGGGGGGTTGGCCGTTGGTTTTGCCGCTCAAGATCTTTTGTCTAACTTTTTTGGTGGCTTGATAATATATCTAGATAGACCTTTTACTCTTGGTGATTGGATTCGCTCACCAGATCGAGAAATTGAAGGGACCGTGGAGAGTATTGGCTGGCGAGTCACTGTGGTTCGAACGTTTGATAAACGCCCACTATATATCCCTAATTCGCTATTCACTACGTTAACGGTTGAAAATCCATCAAGAATGACTAATAGGCGTATCAAGGAAACGATTGGGATTAGGTATCAAGATGCAGAAAAGATGGGTGTGATTGTTGCTGATGTCAAAGCAATGCTGGAAAGTCACGAGGAGATAGATTCAGCTCAAACGTTAATCGTTAATTTTAATACTTATGCGGCGTCTTCATTAGATTTCTTTATATATACATTTACTAAGACAACAAACTGGATTAAATACCATGAAATTAAGCAAGATATTATGCTGCATGTAATTAAAATAGTTCATGCTCATGGTGCAGACTTCGCTTTCCCAACTACAACATTAGACGGGTTCGGTGCATTGACGTCTCAGGCTGCAGAGTAATTCTTGAGCCATATAAAATTAAAGGAGATCTCTGCGGTGGCTGAGCGCGCAACCTGCCTCTATGGCGCGAGTGAGGTTCAATTGGCAATTGACAATATCGCAACCCAAATCACTAGAGAGCACTCCGATTCTAACCCGATATTATTGTGCGTGATGAATGGGGGATTAGTCCTAACCGCTAAACTGCTTGAAAGGTTGCGGTTTCCGATGAATATTGATTATGTCCACGCTACTCGGTACCGTGGTAAGACGACCGGTGCAGAGCTGCAGTGGGAGAGAGCGCCTTCTATAGATTTGTCTGGACGAGCTGTAATTGTTGTTGATGATATATTGGATGAAGGAGTGACATTAAAGGGTGTCGTTGAGCGCTGTGAATTGCTGGGAGCGGATAAAGTCCATACTGTTGTATTGGTTAACAAACTGCATGACCGTAAGGTGATGAATTTTAGTTGCGATTTTGTTGGGTTGGAAGTAGAAGATCGCTATATTTACGGAAGCGGAATGGATTATAGGGGTTATTTTCGCAATGTGGCTGGAATCTATGCGGTCGACGACTCAGATAAATAAATGACGACTCAGATAAATGAATAATGTTGTCATGTCATGTCATTCATGAATCTCGACTAGTTTTGGTATTGCGGTAAATAACAGCGCGATTCTGGTTTTCTTTGACTCCAATTTGCTAAAAAGATTCTTATAATAGCTTAGCTGGCCCCGATGAAGGCGGGACTGTGTTCGAATGAAGTCTGCTTCATTTTCGTTGACCGTGGCGCCGGTTTTATAATCAATAATCCATCGAGTATTGTTTTTATCAACAAAAGTACGATCTATGATATATGTTCTTATAACGCCGTTTTGATTAGTGCTGATCGAAAATTCACTACGACTATTCTCTGTGGAGTCATCAAAGATCCATTGCAAGTCCTTATCGCAAAGAGTTTCTTTAATTGAATTGCTAATAAAATCTAATGCCTTATCGACATTTCGTTCTGATTGATCTCTTTTCTTTAGTTCTATTTCCCAATAATTTCGATGAGCATTAATGCTTGCGAAAAGGGACGAATCAATTTTTGGTTTTTTTGTATAATTCTCAAAAAAGCCATGAATAAGATCTCCTGCGCATGCGTCAAGTCGATTTTTCACCTGATGGTCAATTTCCATGCGTTCAATTGCTGGAGGTTCTGCTTTCTTTTGAAAATAACGTTTTGCTCTTTCGTTAAGTCCTTGGGTTTCTTTGAATCTTTCCAGAGGCGTAGGGAAAGGAAGTTTTTGCTCTTTTAAGATCTTAGGTTCAGGGGTTATCGGATCATATTCTTCAATCTTAAAATTAATAGACTCTCTTTGTAATTCATTCCAAAGACGGCTAAGCAAACTTTTCTGAGGTATTTGTAGTTCTTGATTCTTGTTAAGAGAAAGCGTTCCCAGTAAATTTACTGATTCCTTTGCGCGAGTAATTGCGATGTAAAGAAGCCGTGTATTCTCTAATAGTACTTTGTGCGTGCGTTCGTGAAGAATAAGTTGATACAACTTATCTTCCTCTGCGCCAACTTCTGTGCTGGCAGAAATTAACAAGCGTGCTTGTCCTTTTGAGTTAAGTCTTTCATGCCAAGCAAGCAATGGTTTATCGTCGCTGCCGGGGGTGTTTCCCAAACCAGGAATGATAACATGATCAAATTCAAGTCCTTTTGCTTTATGCATCGTGAGAAGCTGAATGGGCTTGGAAGGAGGCTTCAGGGCTGGTTGGTAGAATGTTGGAATAAAGGATGCGTACACCTGCTCCCTAAAAAAATCGAAATTTTTTATGCCTCCAGCCGATTCATGTTCTGCTAACAGGTTGAAATATTTAGCAGCACATGATACCTCCCGCGCGGTCTTTATTGCTCCTCCTCCTCGCAGGAGTTCCCATGAGGATTGAACTAACTCTCTGAGAGGAGTCCTATAACGATGGTTCATTGAGGATCTAATGCAGTCAGTAAAATCGCTTAGGCGTTGTCTTCCATCGCTAGAAATACTATTAGTATCTTTTAGATTATTAATTGATTTCCAAACCGATTTATCTAAGGAGTCTTGAGAGATCGAATATAAATCAGAGACTTCTAATCCAATCCAGGGTGCTCTTAAAATTGCGAGCCAAGATAGCCTGTCATAGGGATTCAATAGAGCTTTAGTCAGGCTAATCAAATCCTCAACCAGTTGCATAGAGCCCATTCGATCTATATCAGTAGAGAGCCAATTTAGATTGTTAGCATTCAATTCGGGTATAATGAAGGCGAGATGGCTGCGGCTGCGAACTAATATCGCGATATCTTCAGTCGAGGAACTAAGCCGGATTTTTCTTATAGCTTCAATAACTTTTTCGGCCTCAGCTTGCTTTGCCCCTGTGCGATGAGTATTTTTATAGCTGATCAGTTCCGTGGATATCCTAGGTTTACTTGGCTGATTATTAACCGATTCGGAATAAGAAAAAGGTACAGCGCCTCGCGAGGTATTGGACTTAGTTGGAAAAGCGGTAAAAAAGTGCCGATTGACCCAGTCCACTATATTTTTATTAGAGCGAAAATTTGCTCTAAGTTTAAGTGAATTAATTTTTAAACCGGGTATACCATTCTGTTGTACATTTAAATAGATTCCGACGTTAGCATTACGGAACCCGTAGCAAGACTGCATGGGGTCTCCCACCATAAACAAAGTTTTTTGTTCTTCCTCTGACCAGCCACTGACCAGTTGCTGAAGGATTCCTAGTTGTAATTGAGAGGTGTCTTGAAACTCATCAATTAAGATGTGGTCGATACTTAGATCCAGCGATAGGGCTAAATCTGTTGGCTCATCAGAAGTGCCTAAGGCAGACCTTGCCGCTGCGCCTACTTCCGTATAGTCGATGATGCCAAATTTACGAAATGATATAAGAAGTTCGCTACCAAGTTGCGCCATTATCCGGGTAAGTGAAGTTAGAAATTCCCAGTGCTTATTGTTGATTGAGGAGGAGGGGAGTAAAAGTAGATAACTCAGAGTAATGAGGAGGTTAGTTTTTCCACTGAGTTCTTCAAGCAAGGCCAACATCTTTAATTTGTAATTTTTGCACATTATTTGATGTTCTTTATCTTTACCAGACCCTGAGGGGAAACCGTTAAGTTTTGTAAGTGATTTTCTCCAAGTACCTTTCGCAGTGGTCAAGAGTTCAACTATTATGTGCCAAGAGGGGACGTCGTCGATTGTGGTTCCAGGCAATTGAGTGAATTGATTTGTATTTAAATGTCTTGGTGATTCAAGTTGGTTCTGATTGATGAGACTGAAATTTAAGAGTTCTAAAAGTGAATGTGCAAAGGGCCTTAATTCCTGGGCCACTTCTGAGATGGATTCCTCAATTAATTCCCGAATGCATCTTTCTGTATAGACTCTGGCGTCATCATTATTATCATTAATCTCTAAAATATATGAGAGCCATTGATCCCTATTTTTTAGAAGGCTTATCAATAGTCTTTCTATTCTGCCGAAGTCATTGTCAAGATGGACAAGAACTTTTTCAATATCATCGCTAATACTCTGATCTGACTCAAGTTTGCGAAAAGTATTAGTTATAGCATCACGAAAGCAATCATCTATTTCTGGGGTAATACGAGGATTACCTCCTAAACGGCTTAAAACCGGCAATTTGTTCGCCAGGTAAAAGCAGAATGCATCGATTGTCTGAATCCTTAGGCGCGTGGGACTAGTTAACAAGCCCCAGTTTAGCTCTTCGTCTCGCGCAAGAACTTTTTCTGCGATCGTAAAGCGTTGATGATCGAATCCTTCTTTGGGTCTCGACTTGTTCGCTTTTAGGTCCTCAGTCCAGGTCAACGTTTTTATAATGCGGTCTCTCATTTCACTAGCGGCTTTTCGCGTGAAAGTTATGGCTACAATTTGCTCAGGTGATTCACTGATCGTCAAAAGTTTCAAAAATCTTAAGGTGAGGAGCCCGGTTTTGCCCGAACCTGCCGGAGCTTGCACAATATATGAGCGTTTAATATTAAGAGCTTCGTCGCGCGCAGGTTGGTCGCTTAGTTGTGAATTCAAAGGTCACCTTCCTTGATAGGATCTTGTTCTTCAGCGGTGAGTTCTTGAATCCTGCATATCGATTGTAGTCCGCAATAGTTGCATGTAGTTAGAGGGTTGACCGGAGCTACATGACACACACCTTGATTAAATTCTAGGGCTAACGAATTGATACTCTCTTTCCAGTTGGTCGTTAGTTCCTGCCAGGCAGAGTTCGCGTAAGTCCCGTTCTGCAGAGGTTTGACTTGCTTTGAGAAATGGTCGGTGGATGTTATACCGGAATAGCCAAGATTCTCAGAATTTATACTCGCAATAACTAATGTGCTGATGGATCCAAGATGATTACTATCTGCTATGTAATAATAAAGGGGTAGCTGCATATCTTCCGGTCGTTCGTCATACCATTTCTTTGGGGAGATTGTCTGTTTGCCAGTTTTATAATCTATTAATGCGATATCGCCTGATTGCAGTCGATCGATTCGATCTATTCTTACGCGTAAAGTTAAATTACCAAAATCAACCGAAAGTGATCTTTCTTGTGCTATGACTTCGAAATCTGACCGTTGTTTCTCGACTTTAGTAAATTCCTCTAGAAGGATAGATATACGGCGGTGTTCAATTCTTTGAATTTTGGGTGTGAGTAGGTCCCCATGGGCTTGTATTAAAAACTCCACCGCTTTCGTTGCTGAGTTATGTATGTGGGTTGCTAGTTGCTCATCTGAAATTGAATGTAATTCCTTGTTAGATAAGATTTTTGTAAACAGCTGTTCAAGCGCAATATGGCATGCGTTACCTTTTGCTATTTTACTAATGCCTCCCTCATTGAAAGATTCAGGGTTTAAATTTAACCTATTTATTGCAAAGGCTCTAAATGGACAGCTAGACTGGTGGCTAATGATTGCTGAGCCCCCTTTTATTAGCTCTTCGGATGCCAGGGGGTGATCCTTATTAAAGATCCTTTCGATAGGAATGCTTCCTACTTGATTTAATATTTCTTTGCCAAGTGGTCGTGATGTTTCGTTATCTATGATTTCTGATCGAAAGGTTTGTAGGAAGTTACTTGGTCGAAACTCTTGCTCTCCGTCACTTAAATAATAACTAGCTCTTGCTTCCACTGCCGTTGACCTTAATAAGATTTCGAAAGTTTTGGAGGCAGAGTTTAGTTGAATTTCGCTGTGGCTCCCCGGAATCTTATATTGTTTCTGCAATTTGTACGGGAGAAAGGGGGAGGGGTTTGCTGGCTCTGGCCAATGCTGATCATCAATCCCGAGCATCCATAGATAATCAAATTCGAACCCAATAGCTTCATCGAGTGAGAAATAAGAGATTTGTAGAGAAGAATTAAACAGGTTGCGTTGAAAAGTTCTTTTCGCTAAAAGTTTTAAGCGTTTGAGCGCTGATGAATAGTTAAGTTTCGAAAGCGATGTAGCTGATGAATCAAAGGTATTTAATAGGTTGAGCCATTGCTCGTGTTGTGAGTATTCTATGCGGGATCGGATTTTTCCAGGCCAGCCGAAGCTTTCAAGGGCCTTAGTAAAGACTACGCTCCAATGAAGAGGAGCGCTCTGTAAATTTGCCTTTCTGATTTCGGTTCTTATACTAACCAAAATCGCAGCAAGCGCGCCAGAGTTGCCCTTAGTCTTAATCAAATGAAATAATTCCCGACTGCTGATGATTTGGCTTGTTCGTTGTTTTAGGCTTCCAGCAAGAAGTATGCAGTCTTCCTTTTCTGCATCTAGTTCTTCAGTGTGATCGAGACTGATAAAGGGCGATTGGAGCAACCGAATAATATCCACTGTGTCATATTGGTCTGCCCCTAAATTAAGAATCAGAAAAGCGTCATAGATTAGTCCGCTGTCTAGAAGGTTTTCTGTATTTCCAGAGGTATTAAACAACGATTCGTGTATGACATTTGGGAAAAAGTTTG
>MDTC01069551.1_pt1 | contig 12108 bp, 9 predicted proteins | sample 811181 | NCBI WGS metagenome assembly MDTC01 (sample SAMN05326644, study PRJNA326480) | marine metagenome | isolation source: seawater | place: Pacific Ocean: North | collected 2011
TACATCAATTATAAAAACAGACTTGGGGAGAACAATTTTGGTACAATGGGATGAAACGAGCCCAAGACCCTACACACGCCATAATTTAATTCAGGGATCAAAGGGAACTTTAGCGGGATTCCCAACCAGAGTAGCATTGGAGGGAGGATTCAAGGAATTAGCCAAAGATCATCATAATTGGATTCAAGGTGATGACTTAAATAAATTATACGAGGAATATGATCACCCATTATATAAGAAACTTAATGATAGTACCAAAGATAGTGGTCATGGTGGAATGGATGGAATTATGAGATATAGAATAGTTCAATGTTTGAGAGAAGGACTTCCACTTGATCAAAATGTTTATGAGGGTTGTTTTTGGAGTGCTGTAACCGAACTTAGTGGAAGGTCAATTAATCAAAATGGTATGCCACAACAATTTCCAGATTTTACTAGAGGAAAATGGAGGGTTACTGAACCTTTAAAAATTGTTTTATAATTTTAGATTATGATAAGAAAAATTCACATAATACTTTCTATTTCTATTTTTCTTTTTTCATGTGAAAAAAAGAACGAGTGGATTCCCTTGTTTGATGGAAAATCTACCGAAGGTTGGAGAGGATATAATTCTAGTTCAATGCCACCTGGATGGACTGCTAAAGACGGAATGTTGATGTTCGACACTGAATTAGAATTAGAGCAAAATTATGTTGGAGGAAAGGATATCATTTACGGAAAACAAAAATTTACAGAATTTGAATTTTACACAGAGTGGAAAATTCCTGAAGGAGGAAATAGTGGAATATTTTACCACATCAAAGAGGGTTATTCAAGTCCATCAGAAATTTCACCAGAATATCAATTAATTGATGATATTAATTATGCATCGATACATGATTTAAAATCATACAATGAACAGTTTGGGGTTGATGAACCAGAAAAACTTCAAGATTGGCAACAAACAGGTGCAAATTACGCCATGCATGTGGTTGAAAATAAAAATAAAATATTTTATCCTGCTGGTGAGTGGAATAGCTCAAGGATAGTTGTAACGAATCAACTAGTTGAACATTGGCTTAATGGCCAATTGCTTCTTTCATTTAAACCATGGTCAGAGGACTGGTATGAAAGAAGAGAATCAGGAAAATGGGAAAATTCAAAAAATTATGGTAAATACAAAAAAGGATACATTGGGTTTCAAGACCATGGAAGCTCTCTATGGTTTAGAAATATCAAAATTAAAAAACTATAAATTTTTTGTTTTTGTTAACTTTAATTTAATATATCAGACTTTATGCAAAAGAATAGAAGAAAATTTATTAAGACCTCAGCTGTGGTTGCATCCCTACCATTAATTCCTCATAGTATATGGTCCCAAATGAAAGATAGAAAATTAAGAACTGTTCATATTGGTGTAGGTGGAATGGGGTTTTCTGATTTAAAGGACATTTCTTCTCATAATGATGTTTTGGTAGTTGGGTTGTGCGATGTAGATAACACGGCATTATTCAAAGCGGGTCAGTTATTTCCAGGTGCAAAAAAATATAAAGATTATCGATTAATGTTGAAAGAGTTACAAAACGATTATGATGCAGTTGTTGTATCTGCACCTGACCATACTCACGCACCAGCTTCTTTGATGGCAATGGAGTTAAATAAATCTGTTTACTGTCAAAAGCCACTAACCCATAATGTAATCGAAGCCAGAAAAATGAGAATTATGGCCAAAGAAAGAAAACTTGTAACTCAAATGGGTATTCAAGTTCATTCTTTTTATGATTACAAGCTAGCTACGCTACTCATACAATCCGGAATCATTGGTAAAGTCAAAACCGTCAGAGCTTGGTCACCTAAAAATTGGGGATACGATGGTTCAATCCCAAAAGGTGAAGATCCTATCCCAGAAAATCTGGATTGGAATTTGTGGCTTGGAACAGCTAACAAAAGACCTTATAAAGAAAAAATTTATCACCCAGGAATGTGGAGAAAAATCGTTGATTTTGGATGTGGAACTTTGGGTGACATGGGTGTTCATATTTTTGATACACCATACAATGCACTAAATTTGGACGTTCCACTTACCATTAAAAATAATTGTAGAAAACCTAACGGATTTGGTTTTCCCGAAAAAAACTCTGTGACTTATGAGTTTCCAGGTTCACAATACACAACTGATACTTTGAAATGGATTTGGAATGATGGCCCTGGTGTTCCCAAATATCACAAAGACTTAAAGCTTCCTAAAAATGAAAAACTTCCATTACAAGGAGCAATGTTTGTTGGAGAAAAAGGAAGATTACTCCTGCCACATTTTATGGAGCTACCAAAATTAATTATTGATAATAAATATGTTGAATTAGATCTTTCTGAATTTGAAAAATCAGGACAAATTACAGACAAACCTGTTCGAGATTATGATGGTGAATCACATCTACATTATCACCAATTCGTTGATGCATGTCTTGGAAAAGATAAATGTTCTGCACCTTTTTCCTACTCGGCAAGACTTACAGAGACTATTTTACTTGGAGTTATTGCAGGAAATTTTCCAGGAGAAAAATTACATTGGGATAATAAAAAAGCAAAGTTTAGAGAAGAAAAAGCTAATAAGTATTTAGATTCTGAATACAGAAAATTTTAAGCTTTAATTTTATGCGTAAAGTTTTTCTTTTTTCTTTGTTATCAATCTCAGTGTTTTCTCAGGAAAAAAAGTTTGATGAGTACAATCAAAAGATTTTAGGTCAAGATTATAATCTTGTGATGATTCCAATAGAGAAAGGTGAGTTTTTAATGGGGAGTCCACAAAATGAAATTAATAGAATGGCAGATGAAGGACCTCAGCATAAAGTTATTGTTGACTCATTTTGGATTGCTAAATATGAAACAACCTGGAATTTATTTCAATTATTTATGGACAGAAAAATCGATAAAAATCAACCAAATTACAGTTCAAAATCTGAGGTTAATATAGATGTTGATGCTATTAGTGGCGCAACAACCCCTTACGTAGATATGACCTTCGGAATGGGATTTGATGATTATCCTGCAATTTCAATGACTCAATTGGCTGCAAAGAAATTTTGCCAGTGGCTTTCCGCAATGACTGGAAATTTTTATCGTTTACCTACAGAGGCTGAGTGGGAATATGCATGTAGGGCAGGAACAGAAACATCTTACTCTTTTGGTGATGAGATTGATAAATTAAAAGATTTTGCCTGGTTTAAAGAAAACAGTAATGAATCCTATCAAAAAGTTGGCACAAAAAAATCAAATCCGTGGGGTATACATGACATGCACGGTAATGTCTCAGAATGGACTCTTGACAGACATGAAGTCGGAGCCTATGAAAAATTAAAAGATTCAATAACGAGGAACCCTTACAATCCGCCAACCAAAACTTACCCTCGAGTAGTAAGGGGTGGGTCTTGGATGAATTCTGATTTCAAATTGAGAAGTGCGTCCAGACAGCCTTCATCAAAAGAATGGAAAAAACAAGATCCTCAAATACCTAGGAGTTCTTGGTGGCATACTGATGCACAATTTGTTGGATTTAGAATAGTTAGACCATTTATAACCCCTAGCAAGGCTCAACAAATCCAGTATTGGGAAAAATAAAACATTAAAATGAATAGAAGAAATTTTATTATTAATTCCGCGTTTACATCAACAGCATTAATTTCAACTAATTATTTATTTTCAATTGACACAGATAATGAAAGGTATAATTTTAACCTAAATTATGCACCTCACCTAGGAATGTTTACAAATAGTGCTGGTACAGATCCAGTAGATCAACTCAAGTTTATGTATGATCAAGGGTTTACTGCATTTGAGGATAATAATATGAAAAAAAGAGATGTTAACTTACAAAATAGGTTAGCTGATTTCATGTCTAAAAACAATATGCAAATGGGAGTTTTCGTTGCTCATACAATACATTGGAACGAACCAAATTTAGCAAGTGGGAATATTGAAAAAAGAAATCAGTTTTTAGATGAAATTAGTCAATCAGTTGAAGTTGCCAAAAGAGTAAATGCTAAATGGATGACAGTCGTTCCAGGACATTTAGATTTGAGGCTGAATATAGCCTATCAAACATCAAATGTTGTTGAATCATTAAAGCAGGCATGTAACATACTTGAGCCACATGGTCTAATCATGGTTTTAGAACCGCTTAACTTTAGAAATCATCCTGGACTTTTTCTAACTGAAAGTCCACAGGCCTTTGAAATATGTAAGTCTGTCAACTCTCCATCATGTAAAATATTATTTGATATATATCACCAACAAATACAAGAAGGAAATTTGATACCAAATATTAAAAATTGTTGGGATGAAATCGCATATTTTCAGATTGGAGATAATCCAGGAAGAAAAGAACCAACCACTGGTGAAATTAATTACAAAAATATTTTTAAGTATATTCATGGAAGAGGATTTAAAGGAGTTTTAGGAATGGAACATGGTAACTCGAAAAATGGTGTTGTTGGTGAAGTTGCAGTTATTGATGCATATAAAAAAGTAGATAATTTTAAATAATTGATATGACACAAAAAAAAATTAATAGAAGATCATTTGTTAAGAAAACAACAATGGGTGCAGGAGCTTTATTGGCAGTTCCTTATTCTGTTGATGCTATGGTTAATGTAGGTAATGTAAAAAAATTAAAGTTGTGCGTTGTTGGTTGTGGGGGCAGAGGAACAGGTGCCGCAGTTCAGGCACTAAGAGCAGACAAAGATGTAGAGCTCGTTGCAATGGCTGATGCCTTTCAAGATAGATTAGATAACAGTTTAAAAAGCATCAAAGAAGAATTAGATGGGGAAATTAATATCAATGTAAAACAGAAAAATAAGTTCGTCGGATTTGATGCTTTCAAAAAAGCGATTGATATTTCAGACGTTGTTATTCTAGCATCTCCACCTGGATTTAGACCCTTGCATTTTGAATATGCCATAAATAATGAAAAACATGTTTTTATGGAAAAGCCAGTTGCTGTTGATGCATTTGGTGTAAGGCGAGTTTTGAATTCTGCAAAATTGGCTACTCAAAAGAAACTCAATGTTGTAGTTGGATTACAAAGGAGATATCAGAAAAATTACTTAGCTCTAATGGATAGAGTAAGAAAAAATGATATTGGTAAAATTGTTTCAGGTCAAGTGTATTGGAATAGCCCAGGAGTTTGGGTAAGGAAAAGACTTAATGGTCAATCCGAAATGGAATACCAAATGAGAAATTGGTATTACTTCAATTGGTTGTGTGGTGATCATATTTTGGAACAACACATCCACAACATCGATGTTGCTAATTGGATACTGAATGAGTACCCTGTTTCTGCAAACGGAATGGGTGGAAGAGAGGTGAGGAACGGTTTGGATCATGGACAAATTTTTGATCATCATTATGTTGAATTCAATTATTCTAGTGGTGCTGTAATTTCTAGTCAATGTAGACACCAACCTGGTACAACCAGAAATGTTAGTGAAAGGTTTCAAGGAACAAAGGGATCTGTGAGTTTTAAAAAAAATAAGATAACTGATTTAAATGGCAATGAAATTTACAGTTATAAACAAAGGGGAGACAAAAGTCCATATCAAATTGAACATGATAAACTCTTTAAATCGATCAGAGACGGAAATGTAATTAACGATGGTGAGTATGGTGCAAAATCAACTTTAACAGCTATTATGGGAAGAATGGCAACTTACACAGGACAAGAAATAAAATGGGATCAAATTATGGAATCAGATCAAAATTTGGTTCCTGACAATCTAGATTGGGGTTCAACACCACCTGTAATTCCTAATAGTGAGGGAAAATATCCAATCCCAATCCCTGGGGTAACTGAAATTTAATTAATTGGAAAGGATTTTAAACTTATTCTTAATCATTATTTTTCTTTTTGGTTGTAGCAAAGAAGAAGTTCAATCAAATATTGAAGAAAATGATTGGACCACAAAAGCATTTACATTTAAATTTGATGGCTTCGATAGATCATATATTTTACATAAACCCAAAAATTTTGAAAAAAATTCTCCACTGGTTTTTATGTTACACGGTTTTGGAAGCTCCTCAATGAATATTATGAGTTATTCTCAAATGAATCTTATAGCAGATCAAAATGGTTTTATGGTTTGTTATCCACAAGGGTTAAGATTAGAAACTGGGCAGTCACATTGGAATGCAAATCTAGATATGAGTTCAGTTAATGATATTGGCTTCTTATCCAGTTTAGCAAAACTAATTCAGAAAAATTATGCTGTAAACCCAGAAAACACCTTTATAAGTGGGATGTCCAATGGAGGTTTTATGAGTTATACCCTGGCTTGTGAAAAGCCGGATGTTTTCAAAGCGATTGCATCTATTACAGGAACAATGAGTGGAAGAGATTGGCAAAATTGTAAACCATCATCCAATATACCAATTATGCAAATTTCCGGAACTGATGATAAGGTAGTACCGTGGGATGGGACTATGTCAACTGCTTACGGTTGGGGTGGAGCCCCTCACATAGTTAAAGTTATAGATTTTTGGGCTGAAAAAAATGGATGTAATGTTGATGAGAAAATTAATTTTCCAGATTTGGATCGAACTGACAAATCAACAGTTTCATTGGTTAAAAAAAAAGGTAGTCTAAAAAATAATGAGGTTTGGTTTTACACTGTTGATGGTGGAGGTCATGATTGGCCAGGTTCATGGGGAAATAGAGATATGAGTGCCACAGAGGAAATTTGGAAATTTTTTAGTCATCACTTGAAATAAATTAAACAAGTAATTGTTTAACAACTTCTCCGTGAACATCAGTTAGTCTGAATCTTCTTCCTTGATGTTTATAAATCATTTTCTTGTGATCTATACCAAATTGATGTAAAATAGTTGCTTGAAGATCATGGACATGGACTGGATTTTTTACAATGTTGTATCCCAAGTCGTCTGTTTCGCCGTATGTAAACCCAGGTTTTATCCCTGCACCTGCCATAAATATTGTAAAACATCTTGGATGATGATCCCTACCATATCTTCCATTTTTTATTGCTTTGGAATCTTTTGCAATAGAAGAAGTTTGTAATTGCCCATATGATGTTCTTCCAAATTCACCACCCCACACAACAAGAGTATCCTCAAGAAGTCCTCTTTGTTTTAAATCCATAATTAAGGCTGCAGTTGGTTGATCAACATCGCTTGCTTGACCTTTGATTTGGTTTGGAAGGTTTTCATGTTGATCCCAACCCATGTGATACAATTGGACAAATCTTACATCTTTTTCAATTAACCTTCTAGCTTGAATACAATTTGCAGCATATGTGCCTGGTTTTTGAGCATTCGGTCCATACATTTGAAGAATATAATCAGGTTCATTCGAAATATCCATAGTTTCCGGAACTGAGGTTTGCATTCTGTAAGCCATTTCATATTGAGCAATTCTGCTACTAACTTCAGGATCGCCAAAGGTTGACTCTTGTTGTTCATTGAGTTCTGCTAAATAGTCCAGCATTTTTCTTCTATTTTGTGCTGAAACACCATCAGGATTCTTTAAATACAGGACAGGATCTTTTGCAGAACGAAATTGAACACCCTGATGTAAAGAGCTGAGAAATCCATTTCCCCATAATCTTGAATAAAGAGGCTGTCCTTTAGGTCTTCCTGTTCCGTTTGAAAGAAGAACAACAAAAGAGGGAAGATTATTATTTAAACTTCCAAGTCCATAGCTCATCCATGAGCCCATACTTGGTCTTCCAGGTTGCTGAGATCCAGTTTGAAAAAAAGTAATTGCGGGGTCATGATTAATTGCTTCTGTATGCATAGATTTTACAAAACACAATTCATCTGCGATTTCACCAATGTAAGGCATCAGATCACTAACCCATGCCCTAGCCTCACCATATTGTTTAAAATTTGTAGAGCTTCCAACAAGCGGGAAATTAGTTTGTCCTGATGTCATTCCAGTGAGTCTTTGACCCTTTCTTACAGAATCTGGTAAATTAATACCCATCATTTCATTCAATTTTGGTTTGTAATCAAACAAATCATGTTGAGAAGGTCCACCGCTTTGAAATAAATAAATTATTCTTTTGGCTTTTGGTGCAAAGTGTGGAAGGTCTAGTGGTTTATCGCCAAGACTTACATACGGATTGGTTTTATTTCTAAATCCCAACGGGTCAAGTAGGGATCCTAAAGCCAATCCCCCAATACTAAGCCCTGCTTTTTTTAAGAAATTACGACGATTATTATTTAAAAAATGTTTGTGAATTTCTTCCATTACAATTCAGCTTTTTTGCGTGGTTTCATCCAAATTATAAATTAACTGAGTTAAAGATATGAAAGCATCTCTTTCATCTGTGTTATTTGTTTGTTGGAAATCTTTAATATAATCTTTTAATCTGTTAATTTCAAAATTGTTTGGAGATCTTGACGTTATTGTTCTGTAGAGCATTATAATCTTTTCTGTTTGGCTTAATTTTTTTTCAAATATTTTATTAGAAAGATGTTCGGCTGCCATCAAATACTGAGGGTCATTCATTAATGCTAGTGATTGTAAAGGAGTGCTGGTTTTTTGTCTTACAACTACACAATCGTCTCTAGTTGGTGCATCAAAAATCATCATTGATGGTGGAGGGACAGTCCTTTTCCAAAATGTATATAAACTTCTTCGAAATAAATTTTCACCAGAGTCGGGCACATAAAATGCGAGGCTTCCACCTCCTCCACCAATTACCTCGTTCCACAATCCCTCAGGCTGCATTGGCTTTACACTAGGACCTCCTATTTTATTTACCAACATTCCACTCGAAGCTAAAGCATTGTCCCTAATCATTTCAGCTGTTAGTTTTTGTCTTGGATAATTTGCCAAATAAGTATTGTCTGCATCAATTTTTTGATTATCATAGTTTATTTTACTTGACTGTCTGTATGTAGATGACATTACAATCCTTTTAATAAACTTTTTGGTATCCCATTTATCGTGATTTTGATAAGTATAAGCTAGCCAGTCCAATAATTCTGGATTAAATGGTTTACTTCCTTGACTTCCAAAGTCATCGGGTGTTGATACTATTCCAACTCCAAAAAATTGTTGCCAAATTCTGTTAACAACTACTCTAGATGTTAATGGATTTTCTGGATCGAAAAACCATTGACTCAGTCCCAATCTATTTTTAGAATACTTTGTATCATCAAATGGTAAAACAATCTCAGGTGTATTTGGTTTTACCTCGTTTGTAGGTGAATCATACCTCCCTCTGTTTAAAACATATGTTTTTCTAAGTTTATCCGATTCTTTCATAACCATTAACGTTACATTGTCCAATGAATCAGGAAGCTTTACAAATGAGAGATCATTTTCTGTATCCTCCTTTTTTACAGTCATGTTTGGTTTAGGGGCTGTAACACCATAAGGTATTTGACCTTTTTCATCAATATTATTAAAAAAACTATAAAAACTAAAAAACTCATCGTGGGTTATCGGATCATATTTGTGAGTATGACATCGTGCACATTCTACAGTTAATCCCATCATAATTTTTGAAGTAGTTATGGTTCTATCAGCAACATATTCTACTCTGTACTCTTCATCTATCACTCCTCCTTCTTGAGTTATTTTGTGATTACGGTTAAACCCTGAAGCAAGAATTTGCTCTTTAGTGGCATTAGGAATCATGTCTCCTGCTATTTGCCATTTCATGAACTTGTCGTATGATAAGTTTTTGTTGTAGGCATGAATTACCCAATCTCTCCAAGGCCACATAACCCTTTCAGTATCATCTTGGTATCCATGACTGTCTCCATATCTAGACAAATCCATCCATATTGATGCCATTCTCTCACCGTATGATTCAGAGGACAGTAATCTATCAACTACTTTTTCGTAGGAATCTTCACTGTTATCTTCTAAAAAACTATCTATTTGTTCTATTGAGGGTGGTAAGCCTATTATATCAAAAAAAACTCTTCTTAATAGAATTTCTTTTGATGCAGGTTCTGAGGGAATCAATCCTTTCTGATCAAATTTTTTTGATATGAAATTATCAATTTCGTTATTTATCCATGCAGAATGTGAAGTTTCTGGTGGTTTGGGGTATTCAGGTTTATTGTAAGACCAGTGTGAGTCCCATTTTGCTCCCTGTTCAATCCATTTTTTTAAAATTTCTTTTTCATTTACAGATAACTTTAAATTAGATTCAGGTGGAGGCATAAAATATCCTTTATCATTACTATAAATCCTTTTTATTATTTCGCTACTCTGTGGGTTATTTAGATCAATAATTGAATGGTTAGTATCATTATTTAAAAAATCAGAAATACCATTTACAAAATCCAATCGTAAATCAGCCTGTCTGGCCTTATCATCTGGACCATGGCAAGTATAACATTTATCAGATAAAATTGGTTTTACATCAAAGTTATAATTAACTATGTCTGTGAACTTAGCATTTACATCTTGTTGTTTATTATTTGAAACTTTTATTGTTTGAATATCTGGACCACTGCTAATATTTTTAAAAAAAACAACAACTAACATTGGAACAATGAAATAAAGCAAGATCCTGTATTTATTAAAATAATTCACAATCTACTAAAGTTAAAAATATTTTAATACTTAGTCAATAAGCTAACTATTAGGTAGTTGAAACTTATCTTAAATTATTTAAAAGGATTTTTTCCATTATTTGATAACCTTTTAAATTCGGGTGGACTAAATCATCAGCAGAAGTGAAGTCAGGTACCTTAAGCCCACCTTCACTATCAACCATTTGAGAGTAATAATCAACATATTTAATTTTATTTTTAGAACAATATTTTTTTAATATTGAATTAAGTTCGATGACTTTTGGAGCAGGGAAAAGACCTGGCGACCAGGGAAAATCAATTGCAGGCAAAGTTGAACATATGTAAACATCGATTTGATTAGCAATTGCAATTTCTGCCATTGATATTATATTATCGGCAGTGTTTTTAATTGTAATTTGACCTGTATTTCCAGCAATATCATTAATACCAGCCAATATAACAACTGCTTTTGGTTTTAAGTTAATAACATCTGGTCTAAACCGAATTAACATTTGTGGGGTTGTTTGACCACTTATTCCTCTGTTAACAAAGAGATTTTCTTCAAAAAAACTTGGATTGAAATTTAACCATCCCTCAGTTATTGAATTACCCATAAATACTACTCTTTCGGGGTTCTCAACTTTAGTTAGTTCTATGTTTTCTTTTTTGAATCTGTTGAGATTTGCCCAATCATTTAAATTTCCCCCTCCAGCAATGTAAATATCTTGAGATAAAATCATGTCAGTATTCAAAAATATTATCAAAAAAAATAATTTGGTAAAAATGCTTTTCATTTTATGTGTTTTGATTTGGAATGAATCCATTTTAAAAAGTCTTTTTCAGCAAATGCTACGTCCCAACTATTATGACCAACATTTTCATAAATGGTAATTTTAGGATTACCTCCAGCATTTAAAATTGCATTAGCCATTTTTAATGATTGTTGAGGTAAAACGACCTTATCAGCTGATCCATGGAAAATCCAAATCGCAACTTTCTTTGCAAAACTTTCAACCGAGCTTGGGTCTCCATCTCCACAAATTGGGGTTGCTGCTGCAAACATTTCAGGTCTTGCATTTAAAATAGAAAAAGTACCAAGACCTCCCATTGAAAGACCACTTACATAAATTTTGTTTGTATTAACATCCTCTCTTTTAATAAAACTATCCATTAGTTTTATCACAAGCTCTAGGGATTTAGACCTTTCTACATCATAGTCGTATTTATACGGATCATAATATCCTCCCCACCAATCATTTTTTGGAGATTGTGGAAAAATTACCCACGATTTATATTTTTTCCTATTGGTTTTGTTTAGGAATAGATTTGATCCATGAAATAGCTGTAACTTATTGTCGTTTCCTCTTTCACCTGCACCATGTAAAAAAAGATGTACTGGGTATTTTTCATTTGCATCATAATCCAAAGGTGCTAAAATTCTATATCTAAGAGTATCATTCTCTACTATGAAATTTTTTTTTTCAAAAAGTTCCGTTTGAGAAAATAATAAGAACGGAAAAAAAATTAAAACAAATTTTTTATAATTCTTCATCATCACTCGGAAGTCTAATGTTTTCAACA
>MDTC01122121.1_pt1 | contig 12107 bp, 2 predicted proteins | sample 811181 | NCBI WGS metagenome assembly MDTC01 (sample SAMN05326644, study PRJNA326480) | marine metagenome | isolation source: seawater | place: Pacific Ocean: North | collected 2011
AGTTGATCTGCATGAGTGGTTTTATGAAAAAATTGGTCCACTAGGTGGTCATTAGCACCTCGTTCCAATAAATCAAAATCCATATCTGCAGTGATCAGAATACGATAGGTTTTAGGTGATGTTTTGCTGATTTCTTTCATAAGGTCGAGGCCATTTTTTCCAGGCATATTATAGTCGCTGATGACACAGGAAACCACGTGATTGTTCAAAGTCTCTAGCGCCTCCTCTACTGAAGATTTAGCAATAATTTCGTTGTCATCCAGATCAAGGCTTGCGGAGATTGTTCTGAATAAGTTGTTACGTATTCTGTCATCGTCATCAACAATGAGTACTCGTATCAGTGGCTTGGCCGTTAGAGAGTCGAATTCTGCCCAGAAGCATGAACCTTTACCTGGTTCGCTATGAACACCTACATCGCCATTCATTTCTCCAGCTAGAGATTTCACTAGAGCAAGTCCCAGTCCAGTCCCTTCCTGTGCTCTCGTTGTAGAATCGTCCACCTGACTAAACACTTGGAATAGTTTCTCTTGGTCCGTCACAGAGATGCCGGACCCTGTATCTTTCACCTGAATACGAATCCTATTTTTTATCTGCTGAATCCCCAGTTCAATCATGCCTCCATCGGGGGTGTATTTTAGAGCATTGGCAAGGTAGTTAAAGGTAATTTTTTCGAGTGCATCGATTTCACTCATGATCCATTTAGGTTCCGGATCCGGCTCTAATTCTTGTCCATCGATTGTCACCATAAAATTGATTTTTTTATTAGCACAGGCTGCAGCGAAATATTCAGCACATACCAGAATAAACTGGGTTAGATTTAATGGCGTTAGTTTGATTTCTCTCTTGCCGGCTTCTAGTTTTTGAAAGTCAAGGAGTTGATTTACTAGGCGTAAGAGTCGCCTAGAATTTTTAGAGGCCATCTGAGCTTCTTTATTATCTGGCATTTTTTGGGTTAGGTGTTCAAGAGGATTAAGGATGAGGGTGAGAGGGGTGCGCAGTTCATGAGACATATTCTGAAAAAACGTTGTTTTTGCCAGATCTAGTTCCTTTAATTTTTCTGCCTGATTTTCTGCTTGGTGACGAAGTTTCTCAGCCTCCTCTCTTGCTTGATCAGATTCTTTCTTTGCAGCGATGGCCATATCGGTTTTCTGCTCCAGCGCTGTGGTTTGTTCCTGTACTTCTTTTTTTAGGTTTTCACTCAAATAATGGGATCTACGATAGGCATAGGCTGCTTTTCCTGAGATGAGAGCACTCTGTAACAGAACAAAACTAAGAAAAGCGTAGGACAAGTAATACCCGGTTTCAATGATGGCCTTGTTGTGAAGGATGTCATTGGTAATGCCTGCTGCCATGACCAAGATACTGATCAGCATCCAGCCGGCAGTTCGATTTTTATCCAAAGCCATCTTGCCAATATGAATTGCGGCGATGAGACATGAAATCAACGCATAAAATTCGTAAACTAAAAGATTGCTGTACATGGTTACGGTATTGATAAATAGGCTGAAGATGGTAAGACCGAGTCCCACAGGCAGGACAAAAAATTTGTAGCTAACTTGTAATAATTTTCCTGGTAACATTTTTAAGAAAAAACTTCCGCCAGCCATAACAGATAATGGTATAGTAAGGACTTCAATGGTATTTAAAATGTGATAGCCTATTGCGGAATGACCAATTCCTAACTGCTGAATGACTTCACTAACCATCAGCTCTCGTATCCATATACTGGTGCAGAAAAGGAAAAAAGTTAGTGAGACCTTATCTTCGGGCCGTTGGATATAGAGAACCAGATGATAAATCCCGATAAAAACTAGGGCACCCACTAGAAAAAGGCTTTTGGTATAATTACTGAACCATTCTTTTTGTAGGTTGTGATGGCTACCCAATTGAGGTGCGGTCCGGATACCTCCAAAATAACTTCGGTAATTGCTGACCCGTGCGAGAATCATTAATCTTGGAGCGGTTGTCTGATTTATTTTACTTACCTGGTCGACATAGATTGGTATATCATTTTCTAGATTGCTCGAAGGTTTGCCTTGATGAATGCGACTAAGGATTTTTTTTTCTGATAGATCCCATATGTCTATTTGGGCAGCACAACAAATACTTTTGATGTATATAGAAAATGGGGTCTCTACGGATATCATTTGAGGATCGATTTTGATCTCTAGGATATAGGTTCCAAAGCCGGTTTCAGGTAAATTTTCGCCAGACTTTAGACTATTTTTCTGATGTACCCAGATAGACGGTACTTGAATCGTTCCGAGATATTTTTCCCGCAATGTTCCGATGGACTCTGCTACTAAAAAATCTTCCCATGCAAATCGCCATTCCCCTCGCAATTCAACTGGCCCATCGCTGTTAAAATCCCAGTTGGATAGATCTATGACACCATCCTTAGCTACCGGCGGTTGCTTAGTTTTGTTATTAGCTTTGCCACAGCTTAGCATCACGCCCATGAGGCTAATGATCAAGGCTAGATGATATATTTTTCGAGGCTTCATCGCAATATGGCCTTGGCTATTATAGCCTATAGAAAGTCTAGTACCTGGCTTCGTCTGTTAGGGTTATCGGCACATAAGAGGACTTATTGAAAAAGGTATTTTGCTCAATTGAAAAAATATTCAAAAAAGCTTATTGATGTAGTTATTTGTGACGATGGTTTATTGTGTTAATTTGAGGGGTCGTCTTTTCCGCACTGGCGCTTTATCGGCTTTTAATGGAATCTATTCACCCAACTAGTTTATAAAGGTTATGACTCCCTTTAATCCCTTTAAGATTAAAAACACCAATTTTTTCGGCCATGGCTTCATCCAGAAAATCATACATTTCTGCGGAAATTAAAACATGCCCAGGCTCACAGCTGCCTTCAATGCGGGAAGCCTTATTCACTGTAGGACCAATGGCAGTATAATCGGATCGTCTTTTGGAACCAAAATTACCCACCATCACTGGGCCCTGATGAATACCGATCCTCATTTCCAGTGCAGGCATATTGTCTTGCATCCATTGCTGATTGAGCTGATCCATGGCTGCTTGCATTGCGAGTGCACATGCAGCAGCTTTGTTTGCCTGTTCTTTTGCTGAATACTCAGTTGGAGCTCCAAAGATGACCATAATCGAGTCACCAATAAACTTATCGACAGTACCGCCATGCTGAAAAATAATCTCATTCATGGTTTCTAGGTAGCTATTCAGGATTTTTGATGTTTTGGAAACCCTAATTTCGGAGCTTAATTCGGTGAAACCGACCAGGTCAGAAAATAGAATAGTAGCGGTCACTGTTTTAGCCTGGTCGTCAAAATTGGTTTCTCCACTGATGATTTGATCGACGAGATCAGGTGGGAGATAACGTTTGAGTACATTCTCTGTTAGCATGGTATTAAGAGCCTTTACTTCATGCTCCCGTGCTTTGAGTGAAAGTAAATTCTTCACTAGACTAGTGAGTTCCTTATCGTTAAATGGCTTCCCTAAAAATCCATCAGCACCAGTCTCTGTGCCCAGCATCCGGCTGTCTTCATCACTTTTAGCCGTAAGTAGAATAGTGGGAGTGGCATTGAGTTCAGAGTCTTCGTTTATTTTCGTAATAAGGGTTGGGCCATCCATTACAGGCATCATCCAGTCTGTGATGATTAGATCAGGCAGATATTGTCTAGCCATATCTAGAGCCTCTTCTCCATTTTTAGCTGTAATAACCCTATAGTGCCTGGCTTTTAGGTCAGTTTTTATCAAATCGCGCATATCATCTAAGTCATCAACGACTAGGACCAGCGCATTGTTGTTATAATCGGTATCAGTATCTTCTGTCGATGGTTCTGTGCTTTCCGGATCACCATTTTGGCTATGAACTGCACTCTCTGGTATAAGCCATGGTTTGACAGCAAAATCGGTTGTTGTTTGTTTTTTCACAATATGACTCTGATTGATAAACTCCTGCACTGCATGTACAAAATCATTATGATCCATTGGTTTATAGAAAACTTGGTCAACTGCTCCCGCATTGACAGCTCTTTGCATGATGTCGATATCGGCCTGACCAGTGATCAATATTTTTTTAGTTTCAGGGTATTTTTTGCTGATGTCTTCGAGGAGTGTTAAACCATCATCGGCTCCAATTTGGTAGTCGGAAACCACACAGCGAACAGCATGATTTTTCATAATATTGACAGCATCGTGGGCATTATCAGTCACTTTCATATGGTCTTTGCCGGCTGGTAGTTGATCAAAAAATAATGCTGTCAGGGTATCGAGTATGCGAGGATCGTCATCGACAATAAGAAGATCGATAACCGGAGTATTTTGAGTTAACATTTGGTTATGATCCGACGTGTTCGCTCTTACAATGTTGACCAAGTTGTTTATCAGTTGATCATTATCATTTGTCTTATGAAAAAGTTGATGGACCAGATGGTCATTGATCCCCCTTTCTACTAGTCCGAAATCTATATCAGCTGTGATCAAAACGCGGTATGCTTCCGGAAAATTTTTGCTGATTTCACTCATAAGGTCCAAACCATTTTGGTCCGGCAAATCATAGTCGGTGATAACGCAGCCTACCGATTTTTTGCTCAGATATTCCATTGCTTGTTCTGCTGTGTTTGTACCATAGATCTCATCTGGTGTAAGTTTTAGTTGTTCTGCAATTTCATCCATCAAGTTCTGAAGTAATAATTGATCTTTTTCAACGATAAGAACTCGTACCGGAGGTTTCGCTTCGATGAGCTCACTAAAGCTAGCCCAGAAGGTTGACCCCTTGCCAGTATCACTGTCGACTCCGACATCACCGTCCATTTCCTGAGCAAGATATTTAGCCAGAGCTAGGCCCAGGCCACTACCTTCATGGGTTCTGGTGGTGGAACCATCAACCTGGCTAAATACCTCGAATAGTTTCGTCTGGTCCTCGGCGGAAATACCAGGCCCGGAATCGGTCACCCGAATTTTTATCTGGTTTTCAATGCGGTCGAGACCTAGCTCAATGCTGCCCTCATGCGGTGTATAATTGAGAGCGTTGACGAGAAAGTTAAATGTAATTTTTTCTAATGAATCGATTTCACCCATGACCCAAATTGGTTGCGAAGATGAGTCTAATTTTTCTCCGTTCATAGTGACCTGGAAGTTGATTTTTTTATAGGTGCAAGCGGCAGAAAAGTAATCGGCACAAACATTAATGAACTGTCTTAAGTTTACAGGTGATAATTTTAGTTCTTTTTTACCGGCTTCTAATTTTTGAAAATCAAGAAGCTGGTTTACCAGTCGTAGTAGTCGTTTTGAGTTTTTTGCTGCAACCCGAGCATCCTTGTCATTGGGTATTTTTCTAGTCAGATGTTCTAAAGGGTTTAGAATAAGTGTTAAAGGAGTTCGTAGCTCATGAGAAACGTTTTGAAAAAATGTTGTTTTGGCCATATCCAGTTCTTTTAGCTTTTCTGCTTGATTTTCTGCCTTTCGGCGTAGCTTTTCTGCCTCCTCTCTAGCCTGGTCAGATTCCCGTTTGGCATTGATCGCTGTCGTATGGGCTTGATCAGATTCTTGTTTGGCAGCCAGCGCTCTCTGATGTGCTTGGTCAGACTCTTGTTTGGCAGCAACGGCAATTTCAGTTTTTTGCTCAAGGGCGATTGTTTGTTGCTTGACTTCTTCTTTGAGGTTTTCACTCAGATACTTAGCCTGGCGATAAGCCTGAGCGGCCATGCTCGAGATCAAGCTACTCTGTAGCATTACAAAACCAAGAAACGTATAGGTTGCGTAGTACCCCGTTTCAATAACTCCATTGCCATGAAGAATATCATTGATTGCTCCAAGTACGATGAGACAAAGACTGACGAGCATCCATTGAGCTTTTCTATTTTTGTAAAAGGCTTGGATGCCGACATGAACGATAGCGATAAGGCCGGCTGCTATAATATAAGTTTCATATAGAATTAAATATTTTGAAAAGGTTAGGGTAGGCATTAATAGAGTAAACACGGATAGGCTGACGCCGACAGCAAGGATTAAAAGATAGACAAGATTATATAATCTACTTGGGAACATACGTAAAATGAAAATCGTTGCGCTTATGATCATCAAGGGTACATTCAGGTAATCGATGGTCTGAATTATTTGGAAACCTTGGGATGATTGTCCCCAGCCAAGATGCTGAAACAAGTTACACATAATAGTTTCGTACAAAGCCATAGCAGCACAAAAAAAGCAAAAAGCTAACGAGACTTTATCTTCCTGTCTCTGAGCGTATAGAACTAAATGATATAGGCCAATAATCATCAAAGCACCGATTAGGAAAAGGCTTCTAACGAAAGAAGAAACCCATTCTAGTTTTAAACTTTGGTGTGTTCCCCATTGAGGAGCCCAGTAAGTGCCGCCTCTGATATCTAGATAGTTGCTTATACGCATGAATACCATTAGGGTATGATCATCGGCTCTGGCCACTTTACCGATATTGGTGACTAGAAAGGGGACTTCGGTTTCTGCTTTTTCCGAAGGGAATCCGAGATTGGTTTGGCCAAGGATTGTTTTTCCTTCCTTGTCAAGGATTTCGATCTCAGCGGCACTCCATACATTGTTTAACTTTATTGCAAATGGGAGCTTTCCAGATAGAGAATTAGGAGCTACCTTGACTTCCAACATGTAAGTACCAAAGCCTGTTGGGGGTAGATTGTCTCCTAGTTTCAGGTTATTGGGTTGGGATGTCCAGACTGCTGGAACTTGGATTTGATCTTGATACCTATCTCTCAATTCACCGATGGGCATAGGTTCGACAAATTCTTGCCAGGCAAATCGCCATTCTCCGCGCAGTTCAACCGGTCCATCACGATTAAAATCCCACTGAGATAGGTCAATCACCCCATCTTTAGCGACGGGTGGCTGCTTTCGATTCTTATCCACGCAGGCATAGCCCATCATCAGCATAAGCATCATAAGGCTGATAACTATTCTAGGTTTATTTGTTTTGCCAAGGCTCATTGCTGTTTAAACTTCGCTATTAGTTCAAATTTACTAGAAAGTTAAGATTTTTAATAAACGTACTAGTCTGCTGTTTTTATCGGTGTTTGAGATTTCCATATTACAGGTTGGCTTTGTATAGTCGCTAAAAAACGACAAACTTGGGGCAGATCACGAGGGTTTAAAATAAGTGGTCGTAGTCAAATTTTGCGGAGAAACCAAGTTATTTTAGCCAGGATAGATTTCATACGATTACATTGTTAATACGGCTTAGAGTGCTTTTCTCTGGTACGTAATAAAACTTTTGGTTGTTTTGATAAAAGTGAGAGCTAACATTTTCAGGGCAGAAAGAATTTTACATATATTATGTTTTAACCCACTAGCTTGTACAGGTTATGACTGCCTTTAATCCCTTTGAGATTAAAAACACCAATTTGCTTTGCCATGGAATCATCCAGGAAATCGCATACTTCGGCTGAGATAAAAACCTGTCCTGGTTCACAGCTACCTTCTATTCGGGAAGCCTTGTTCACAGTAGAGCCAATGGCGGTGTAATCAGAACGGCGTTTAGAACCAAAGTTTCCTACCATCACTGGTCCCTGATGGATGCCGATCCGCATTAGTAGTTCCGGTATGTTTTGTCTTTGCCATTCCTGATTGAGTTTTTCCATAGCCGTTTGCATGGCTAGAGCACATTGAGCGGCTTGCTTAGCCTGCTCACGGGGCACAGTTTCGGTGGGTGCTCCAAAGATCACCATAATCGAGTCACCGATAAATTTATCGATTGTACCACCAAATTCAAAGATGACTTCGTTCATAGCTTCCAGATAGCTGTTTAGTATGTCAGATATTCTAGAGACTCTAAGTTCACCACTCAAATCAGTGAAACCGACAAGGTCGGAAAATAGAATAGTAGCAGTCACAGCTTTTGGCTTATCTTCAAAGCTTGTTTTTCCCGTGACTATTTGGTCCACTAAATCTGGTGGCAAATAACGTTTTAGCACGTTCTCAGTCAGCTTAATATTTAGCGCTTCTACTTCATATTCATTTGCCTTAAGAGAAAGCAGGTTTTTCACAAGGCTAGTGAGTTCCTTTTCATTAAACGGTTTACCTAAAAAACCATCAGCTCCCGTTTCGGTCCCAATTAATCTGCTCTCCTCATCACTTTTTGCCGTGAGCAGAATCGTTGGGGTCGAACTGAGTTCTGGATCCTCGTTGATCTTGGTGATCAAGGCTGGTCCATCCATCACCGGCATCATCCAGTCGGTTATGATCAGATGAGGGTTATATTGTTTTGCCTTCACTAGAGCTTTTTCTCCATTTTCGGCAGTGATCACCCGGTAGTTTTTGCTTTTCAGATTAGTCTTAATCAAATCTCGCATATCAGTTAAATCATCAACCACGAGAATGAGTTCTCTTGTCTCCTCACCATCACTGTACACAAGTTCAGGTGGCTCATTGCCGTCAGTTTCATCACCTTTAATTTGGGATGCAGTTTCAGGTATCAGCCATGGCTTGACGATGAAATCGCTGGCAACTTGCTCTTCTTCAATAGTACTGTTATTGATAAAACCTCCGACGGTATCGATCAGACTATCCTGATCAGGAGGCTTATAGAAAACACGATCCACGGCTTCATGGTTTACCGCCCATTGGATAACACTGATATCAGCTTGTCCAGTCATCAAGATTTTCTTGGTTTCAGGATATTGATGTCCGATATCTTCTAGAAGAGTCAAGCCATCATCACCGCCGATGTGATAGTCACAAATAACACAACGAACAGCATTTTTTTTCATTAATCGAACAGCTTCTTTAACATTCGTGGCTACTTTAACCTTAGTCATATCCAGAGCCAGTTGATCTACAAATAGTTCCCTTAGTGTGTGCAATATTTGTTCTTCATCATCAACGATTAGCAGGTCAATCACTGGCCTTGCCGGAGTCAACATTTGAGAATGATCGATAGTATGGGCTTTGACTGTGTCCAGTAAATTTGCAACAAGTTCATTGTGATCTGTGGTTTTATGAAAGAACTGATCTACCAAGTGGTTATTAGCTCCTCGATCTATTAGATCAAATGTGATATCAGCTGTGATTAGAATTCGATAGGTTTTCGGAGAAATTTTACTTATTTTGTTTAAAAGGTCTAATCCATTTGTGCTCGGTAGATTATAGTCGATGATGACACAGGATACGATATTCTCTTCCATGCATGCCAGCGCCTCTTCGGCATTACCTTTGCCATAGATCTCGTTATATTCAAGGTCCAGCTTTTCAGCAATTTCATCCATAAGTGTTTGACGTAGAGTCTCATCGTCTTCAACAATCAATACACGGATGATAGGCGCAGCTGTTTTTAACAAATCAAATTCTGCCCAGAAATTGGAACCTGTTCCTAGTTCACTATCGACCCCAACGGTTCCATCCATTTCTTCTGTCAGTGATTTGACTAAAGCCAAACCGAGTCCGGTCCCTTCGTGGGATCTGGTAGTAGACGCATCGACTTGGGTGAATACCTGGAATAGTTTTTCCTGATCTTTGATGGCAATCCCCGAGCCATTATCAGTGATACGGAGCCTTATCCTGCTGTTGATACGATTAAGACCTAGCTCAATGCTACCGTGATAAGGTGTATACTTGAGAGCATTGGCAAGATAGTTAAAGGTGATTTTTTCTAGGGCATCAATCTCACCCATAATCCAGAGTGGTTCTGGCACCGAATCAAGGTCTAATGTGTCCCCGTTTATACTGACTTGGAAATCAATATGTTTATGACTACATGCCGCCGTGAAATAATTAGCGCAGACCAGAATAAATTCACTTAGATTAATGGGTGATAGTTTTAGAGTTTTCTTGCCAGCTTCTAGTTTTTGGAAATCAAGCAGTTGATTCACTAATCGCAGTAGTCGTCGAGAGTTCTTTGCCGCAACTTGAGCATCCTTGTCTTCAGGATTTTTTTGGGTCAGATGTTCCAGAGGGTTCATGATCAAAGTCAAGGGGGTGCGTAGTTCATGAGAAATGTTTTGAAAAAACGATGTTTTTGCTTGGTCGAGCTCTTTTAGTTTTTCAGCTTGGCTTTCAGCCTGTCGTCTCAGTTGTTCGGACTCTTCTCTGGCCTGATCTGATTCTTGCTTTGCGCAGATTGCAGTTTTTCGAGCTTGATCAGAATCTTTTCTGGCAGCGATGGCGATTTCCGTCTTTTGTTCAAGTTCGATAGTTCTATCTTTTACTTCTTTTTTTAGGTTTTCACTGAGGTATTGAGCCTTGTGATAGGCTCTGGCTGATTTTTTTGAAATAATAGCACTTTGCAGTAGGACAAAGCCGAGAAAACTATAAGGTCCATAAAACCCGGATTCAATGATGCCATTGGCATGAAGAATGTCATTGATGGATCCCAGTACGATAATACACAGACTGAGTAAGATCCATTGTGCTATTCGATTATTTTGAAATGATTGATAACTGACATGGCCGATTGCCAGTAGACACGATGATAATAGATAAGCCTGATATAATGTTAAATAATTAGAAAATGTTAAGCACGATACAGATAAAGTAAATATAGAAAGGATGACGCCGAAAAAAACGAACCAGATCTTGTAGATCTGACTAAATAATTTACCTGGTAACATTCTCAAAATAAAAAATCCGGCAGTGATAACCATAAACTCCATGGTTAGGTATTCGATGGTTTGGATTATTTCAAAACCAGTAGTTGATTTGCCAATACCTAAGTGTTGGAACAAGTTGCTCATTATTATTTCGCGGATGCAGATGGCTGCGCAAAAAAAGCAGAAGGCCAATGATACAGTATCTTCTTTCCGTTGGATGTAGAGTATCAGATGGTATAGGGTGAAAATAACCAGGGCCCCGATGAGGAATAGACTCCGGAGTAGTTGGCTGAGCCACTCTCTTTTAACATCTGCGAAGGTACCCCATTGTGGAGCCCAGTATGTGCCTCCTCTGATATCTCGGTAATTGCTTACTTTCATTAATATAAGCAAATCGCCAGAGGTTTCATTCACTATTTTGCTAATATTATTTATCATGACTGGTATTTCTGTTTCCTTTTTGACTGATGGCTTTCCATTGCTAATACTTGTGAGCAAGGTAATCCCTTGTTGATCGCGGATTTCGGTTTCAGCGCCACCAAACACATTATTTAATTTAATGCCGAAGGGTTCAGTTGTAACATTGAACTGTGAGCCCATTTTTACTCTTAGTATGTAAGTCCCATAACCAGTGGCCGGTAAGTATTCACCTATTTTTAAAGGGTTTGGTTGCGAAGTCCATACAGCAGGAAGTTGAATGCTTCCTTGGTACTTGGTCATCAAATCCTCGATTGATGCCGGCTCTACGAATTCCTGCCAGGCAAAACGCCACTCTCCCCGTAGTTCAACCGGACCATCGCTGGCAAAGTCCCATCGGGACAGATCAATCACTCCATCCTTGGCGATAGGCTGTTGCTTGCGTTGATGGTCCGCACAAGCACTGTTGAGCATCAATATAGCCAGACTTATACTCAGATAATATTTGCCACAAAGGTTCATCGTGATCCGTGTCTTGAAACTAATAGAGTACAGATTTATAAAAATCAACATTCGCTGCAGGGCATATCGGTAGAATAAAAATCAGTATTAAAAATGAATTTTGGTTTTTTAGTTAAAAAAAAGAGTAAGCTTATAGAAGGTAGGGGGTTATTTTGTTTAGTTGATCTCTAGTTATGGTGCAAACTACTCATTAATAATGATGGATTTGCAATTGAAAATTCATCTTGTAGGAACAGATTTGACCCAAAGGCGTAGTGGTTACAGCATTGTTTTTTATTCGGTAAAAAAATGATTTATGTTGGACTTTAATATGTCAAGTCCCATTCTTATTCGCTTTTTGCTAAGTTAACAAGAGATTCTAAATCGGATTCGACAAAGCCCTGAAAGGCTGTGATAACAGTTTCATGGCGTTCCCGGCTATTCATCTCAAAATTGAGTACTGCAACTGAAATAGTTTGATCAGCGTTGTTAGGATCTTGTAAGCTGACTCGAGTGACGGTGGCAACCTTAAATTGCTCACTGGGAGTTTGTAATGTCCTGACTGAAAGAAAAAGGTCGAATTTGAAAGGAGTCAGCTGATACATGCGAAGATCATGGATAGAGTTTTCGTCAAAAGCA
>MDTC01089148.1_pt1 | contig 12104 bp, 10 predicted proteins | sample 811181 | NCBI WGS metagenome assembly MDTC01 (sample SAMN05326644, study PRJNA326480) | marine metagenome | isolation source: seawater | place: Pacific Ocean: North | collected 2011
CTCCTTCTATGGCGGAACCTTTTAGTTCTCTTTTAGGGTTAGTTATTTTAGGACCAATTTTAGCTTCATCTCTGTGTAGAACTATTTTGTACGGTTTGTTCATTCCGGAGAAGTTGGGGTTTTTTTTGTCATTTATTTCGCATATTTTGTGACCTCTTTTGTCGTGTATAGAGAGAAAAAGTTTCATTTGTTCTTTTTCTAATTTGGTATTTGCGCGGTGTTTATTTTTTTTCATATTTTTAATTATTTCTTCTAGTTTAGTTTGGTATGCGTATAATATATTTGCCGCTTCCTTAGTTTTTTCGGGAGTGTCTTTCAAAACTTTAAATTTTCTACTAGAACCCGTATCGTTCGGTGCTTTTACATTTGTATAATGCGTATTGCTTTCGGGAAAATCCCACGAAAGTCTGATTATGTTTCTAAGGTTTCCGTTTACTAAAACGTCCCATTCTGTAAGGGGAGAGCTGCTCATATTTGTTTATAGTAAATATTTTAATACCGCACGATTAAAAATGTGGGTTGTTAAAAACTGTTAGTATTATTAATAACGTCTGTAACACCTTTTGAATCACTTCAATAGAAAAGCAAATTAGAAAATGCGACAGGTAGGTTTAATTTGGAATTATCGCAACTTTACAAAGAAGGTAAAAAATATACGTGTTTCTAGGAAAACGCTTTACAGTATACAGAACTATTAGATTACATGGAAAATGACAAAAATACATACAACCTTGTAGTAAGAGATTCTATAATGCTTGTGCGAAAAGCTCGACCCAGATTTGACTAAAAAGTACAAAACGGATCCAAAAAATTATCTAGTAGCACAACTCGTGGAATACGGACACAAATATTCCAAGGTCCTAAACAAAGGGTAAGTTCAATGAATTCAACTATACCTTTTCCTTACAATAACGATATTTACGGGTCTGTGTAAAATAATGCCGAATAAATATAAACATATTTATTATATATAACATAAATGGCTGTAGCAGCAAATAGAGTGGGATTAAATAATTACACAAGAGAAACAGTGTCGCCTCATCCAATATTAGAGACAGAACTTTTCACACAATCGGCAAAAGACGAAGATATACAAGAAGAAATGGACCTTACGAGGTTATACGACGAAGGCAAAGAATACACGTATATTATGACTCTGTCAGGAATTACTAACAATCATTCGGTTTCTGTATCTCCGAGTTTTAACAACGTTATCTCTGTGGAAATAGTACAAGCTCGCATGCCTTTTACGGAGTACACTATGGAACCTGACAGAAACACGTTAATTTTCAAGGTGGGTAGTGGTGTTAATGATTCCGAAGAAACTTTCACGTTTGACTCGAGAGATTACACGAGCAACGATATTGTAGAATTTTTTAACGCTCGGGTAGGAGAACAAGTTACGAATGAACACAATTCTAAATTAAGGATGGGGGAGGAAGAAGGCACGGGTAAGTTTTATTTTTATACTCTAGGTGTTGTTAACACTGTAACAAGTTACGAAAGTAGCGGAAGTAGCGACGACCCTCCTAAATTTGAAATAAGTTTGTCGAGTACGGCATTTTATCCGTTAGGGTTGTGCGAGAGCAAACAGAACAACAAGGTTAGCAGCACAGCCAATGTAAAAATAAGAGAGTTGTCGAACGGCGAGATCGGAGATAAAACTTACGGTCAGTTATTTAAGTGTCCATTTAGATACGATTTGTTGGTAAGCGATATCATAACGGTAAGATGCGAGGAATTGGACTCTTTATTAAACCGAGGTCACGAGTCTGAAAGTATAATGCCGCTTGGCGAATTTTTCTTGGCGAGTCCTGGTATGAACGAGACAACATTTCAGAAAACGATACCTGACAGACCTATAGCTCCTCCGATAGCGTTAAATAGGCTATCTTTGCGATTTACTCGTAAAAATACGGGGAGCAACACGAATCAAGAGGTTGATTATAATTTTAGAGGGGTTAGGTGGTTCGTTAAAGTCGCAATAAAAACGTTGGAAATATCTAGCTCGTCTGCTCTTAAAATTAGCGAATCGTTTAAATTGGGCGATCGAGAAGATTACACCCAAGGGTTTAGGAAAAATGTTTATCAAGGTAAAAGAGTGATACAAGGTCCTAAAAATGGCGTAAGTAATATGACGTGGACGCCATAAATAACAATTGTTACAATTTAAAAATCTGGGCGTTTATTAAAGAAAGAAAATGTCGCTATCAAATTCCGGAGGAAGTGGTGACCAAACACCAGAAACAAGGTATACAAAATCTAGTACGAAATCTAGCAAGTCTAGCGTACGAAGCATTCCAGAAGCTTCTCAAAAAATAGAGGAGAAAATAGGGATTCTTAAGAGAGAAATAAAAGGTTTACAAAGTAAAAATGAGTCTTATGCGGAAAAAGAAAAAGAACTGGATGTATTGGAGCATATGAAACAAATTAAAGACGTTCAAAAAGAGTACTTGGTATCTATAAAAAAAGACGATAAAAGAGATTATTTGCTTGAAAAGCTAGTGGAAATGGACGACAAAGTAGACAACTACAGCCAAAAATATTTAGACGGAAGCATGAATTACGAAAAATTCGTTTTAAAAGCGTCTTCCACATTAGAAAAACTAAAAGAGTTTCTAAGTACGCTGGAAAGGCACATATCCGTAGAAGCAACCGCCAAAAAAATAATAGGAAAAAGAACCCGAGCAGACGGAAGACCTTTAATTAGAGGAATTGAAGTGCCACCTTTAGCGATTCCGGCGGTAACAAGAAGAAGGTTCGTAAAAAGAAGCAAAAGCAGCAAAAGCAGCAGCAGCGACGAAAAGCCAAGAATTTCATCGAAAAAGTCTGATAAATCGGGAACGTACGATCTATCTAAACAACTATTGGATAAGCAGTTTAAAGTAGTAAATAAGTACACGGGAGTTCCGCAAAAGAAGAGGATTGGCGTAGGTTCTCCGGGGGTAGGTTTGGTTAAACCGGTGAGAGATATAGATGTGATGCCGGACAAGGACGTGTTGAAAATGGTAAAAGACCTTGGATTGAAGTTTCCCGTTATTAAGGATCCAAAAATACGGAAACGAGGAGTTATAATTAACGAAAAAGACAAAGCAAAAGTAGCTCGCCGCTTATTGAAAGAATATTACAAAAATCAAAAACCAGGAAGACAATTGGTAATTAAAAGACCCGAAGACGTTCTTCCTAAAGTGCTGTCTAAGAAAGAAATCGAAAAGATAGGCACTCAACCCGCTAAGAAACTAGCTATTCCCGCTCTTCCCCGCCGAAAAGTCAAAGTTCAAAAGAGAAAGCAAGTTAAAACGCAGAAGAAACCTCCCCCTCAAATAACAGACGAAATTTTCGATCCGTTCAACCTTAAACACAATCAAGTTGTAAAAGTCAAAGGAAAAGGAATGATAACTAAAATCAGAAGTCCGCCTACGCCTTTGGGAATTCCCTCTCAACAAACTGGCGAAGTTCCGAAAGTACAATACGACCCCCGCGAATCGTGGTTGTGGTCGCCCACGGAAGAAAAATACAAAAAAGATTACGAGAAGATGAAAAAGTCTTTACTGCGAGCGATTTCTCGTGCTTCTGTGGGCAACCAAATGTATTTAACCCACGTAATAGATTATAGCCACAGAGAACTCCAAAAAGCACGTTTCCAGATTGGTCAGAAAGAGATGATGCGTGGAAAAGGTGTGGTTGGGAAAAAGCCTTTGGTTCTCTCTGGAAAAGCGAAAGAGCTAATAGATAAGATTACGGCTAAAAGAATAGACCGCGTTCCGGTTTCTAAGAAAATAGCGGAAGTTTCGCAGAAAGATTTGTACGTGCCGGTGGAAGGTCAAATAAGACCCGGAGGAAAAGTGCCGCAAAGCCGCGTTATTAAGGTTGTTCCGAAAGAGGTGTTGAATTACGATATACCTTCTCATTACCAGCGAATCGAAGTTTTGAAAATACCTAAATACATAGAAACAAAGCAGGAACACTTTTTGGATTCTACGGGTAAAGCGGTGGCTCCCGGAAGAGTGGTGGAAGCAAAGAAGCAGGAAATCGTACGAATAACGCCAAATTGGAACGACGTAAAAGCTACCGGAGAAACCTGGAAAGACGGCAACACTTTGTACAAAAAAGTCACAGTCCAAGACTTAGAAAAATACCTCGCCGAAACATATCTAAGAAAAGACGCAGAAACTTCTCCGGTCCGTATAAGCGTTGAAGACAGAGCTTACGCCTATCAGCACGCAGTAGATTTTAGAAAATTGAAAGGTATAATAGACAAAGAGGCTATAGATAAGGCTCGAGGTTCGGATTCTCCTAGCAAGTCTGGTTCTTCGCAGACGAAGTTGATAAGAGAATTGAACAATATTTTTGTGGAAATAAGGCGGGTCGGAAACCTAAAAACGGAAGACAAGTACGTCAAAAAAGGCAAGAAAACGGTAAAAGCGGCAGACGTAATTATGACCGAGGAGCAAAGAAAGAAAGTTCTAGAAGGTAAGATCACGGTACCAGGAGCTCCGATGGTAGAATATTTACAAACGGCAAAAGCAGAACTTCAAAAGTTGAGAACGCAATTCGAGGCTAAAGGTGCTAAATTAAAAGACGCAAAAAGCAAAGCCCAATTTGCTCGCTGGAAAGAAAACATCAAAAAGATTTTCTCAAACATAAACCAGGGTCAATTTAAAAAAGAACTCCCGAAACTTAAAAGAGGAGGCGGTGGCACCGAAAAGAAAGCTCCCCGTGCGGCGGCTTTTATGCGGGTCCAAAAAAGTAAAAAATCGTCTTCTTCCTCGTCGTCTTCTTCGCCGTCGTCGTCGTCGAAAACGAAGTCTTCCCCTAGCAGCAAAAGTTCCAAATCTTCGAGAAAGTCCTCTTCTTCTTCGTCGTCGATGTTAGACTTTGCGGCTGAGCTAGAAAAAGAAATGGCAGGCAGTCCGAAGAAGGCGAAGTCTCTTGCGAAGTCTCTTGCGAAAGGCGGCGGTAAAAAGGAGGAAACCATAAAAGAGTTCATAGACAGGCTTGAACGGGAGAGGGAGTTGAAGAAAAAGGGAATAACAGTGCCTTCTTCAAAATCCAAACAAAAAAAGGTTACGGACGTCAGCAAACCTTTACAGAAGGCGTACCCGGGGGTCACAATGGAAGATTTGTTTGGGGAGGATTACGAAGAGATACCTTCGCCGCCGAGCCGGAATTAATTCGTTCGGATGAATAGTTCAGCCGAATAAAGTTAATTACAAAAAAGCGGAGGAAAATTAAATTACACGATGTCGTCGATGGCGTCGTCGAAGTTAGCCTTATTAATAGAAACGTCCTCAGTTGCGTGATCATCGCAAGCTGCGGCACCGCACATAGCATGTTGTGCTGCCAATTTACACAATTCGTGTAGATCGGAGCCTGACATACCTTCCGTATCTTTAGCGATTTGATCTATATCGACTTCGCCGTCGATGGGTTCGTCGTCTAGTATTTTTTGAATAATTTGTTTTCTGGCTTCTTGGGAGGGGAGGTCGACTTTTATGTGTAGTCTCATTCTTCTTTTTAGAGCGGGGTCGAGGTTGTCTATTCTGTTGGTCGCTCCGAACACGATGACGCCGGGGTCTCTTTTGTGTATTCCGTCGATTTCTCCGAGGAGGGTTGTTTTAACGCTGGTAACGTGGCTCTGGTCGAAAATGTTTCTTGTGCCGCACAGTCCGTCAATTTCGTCGAAGAAAACGACGCATGGTTTAATTTTATCGGCGATAGAGAAGATGGCGTGAACAATTTTTTGACTTTCTCCGTAGTATTTATTTTCGATTAGATTGCTGGTTACGTTAATAAAGTATCCGCCAATTTTTTTCGCAACGGCACGTGCCGTCATAGTTTTTCCTGTTCCAGGGGGACCGTAAAGAATTATGCCGTTCGGAGGTCTGAGAAGTCGTTTTCCCTTGTAAATAGATGGATTTAAAGTGGGCTTTATAACGAGTCGGTCGATGTTATCTTTAACCTGTTCGTTACCGCCGATATCTTCAAACGATTCGTCTATATCCTGGCTCATAACAATGTTGGAAAGGACGTCTCTTTCGTAGTAGGAAAGGCTCATAGGATTAACGCCCAAAGTTTTGTAAATGTTCCACAGACGTTTGTAGTCTGTGGCGGCTCCGGTTCCTCCTGTTCCTGCGTCTGACATTGTCAAGTAGTGTATTACTAAGCTGACGAGAATGGATAGGATTGCTAGAAAAATGGACCGAACGAAGAACATAAAAGAGTTGCCTTGTCCGGCGGCGGTGCGAGTTATTTTGGTCATTTGAGGATAGTGGGGAATAATATTCTTATTTGGTGACCGCAGAGGGGGTTTAGAGGTATTGTAGAATATCGTTTGAAAGGTCTGAAGGTCTGTTGTCGTACCAATTTTCTACGAATGAGATGTATTTTTTAATTTCGGTGATGTTTTTATTGGTTTGTTGGGATAGGGGTTTGATATTTTCTCCTTTTAGGTTCATGATGAAGCCTGCGATGCCGATTTTGGTGATATTTGGTTGTTTTTTTAGTTTGTCGTATACTTGTTTTTGAAGCGCCTTAGAAGAAATGCTGGCTTTAGATTCTTCTAGTGGCAATTCGGAATCTGGTTCTTCGGCGTCAACTTCGGGCGACTCGAGGATTTCGGGGGAACTGGAGGGGGAAGAAACGAGGTCTGTGGTTAAAAGAAGAGGGAAGAGTTCTGCGGCGATGGGGGCGCCTTGTTTTGTTTTCCAAAAGGCGTCGATTTCTTTGTCTTTAATTTTTTCCATGTCGGAAGTGTTGACTTCGAAAATCTTGGCAATTTTGTCCCATTTGAGACCTGTTTTGCTCAAAACGCTCCCGTAGTATACGATAGTTGCCATAAGGGCTTTGCGTTTTTGTGTTTTGGGCATTCCTTTCGTAGATTCGAGGCTTTGTAGGTATTTTGAAAAAATGGAAGCGGAGTACGTGATTATGCTGTTGTAGATTTTGAGATCCCACTCTTTTTTGAAGGCTTTGAAAAAGTCTAAAATTTCGTTCATTGATTTCAGAAAATACTTTTCTTTGGCGTCGTTAGGTTCGGAATCTGGATAAATTTTAGGAAACTTCGGATCCACCACGTTCCCCTTTTTATCCACATAACCAACAGTTATTGGTATTTTCCAATTGTTATAAGCACTTCGCCCTCTATCAGCACCGTACCAACCACCGCCTATTAACTGCCAAGTGTGAGCACAAGTCCGGCAGATGAGAGTGGAGTCTGCCCAACCTTGGCTAACGATATCGGTGCTTTTGCATCTGGGGCAGGACATAACGAGGTTTTCGGGTGATCCGGAGCTGGGGCTTTTGGGTGAAGATTTGGAAAAGGAAGAGGTCCACAGTTCGTTTATTTGGGTAGAGGATGCGTCGGGGTAGAGTTGTTTACATTTGGGTATGAAAACGTGTATTTTTATGAGTTGTATGAGAAGATTTCGGCAAAGGTTTTGTTTGTTTTTATTTTTGTTGAAGCAGTTCCAAGAATTAAGTTTGGCGGCAAAGGCTTTAGTGTATAGTTCTTTTTCGTTATCTTTTTCTGTAATTTTTTGGAATTTTTTTTTTCTGGTTTTATTCGAAGACATTTTTACGAATAGCAAATAAAAAAAATAGCACGTATAATTAAGAATAACGAAAGATGAGTATGAAAAAGTGGACGATAAAACGAGAATGCGGAGATGACGTTACGAATATATCTCGGGAAGACATAAAGGATATTTTCTACAGATTTTTTCTAACTGACAGATTTAAGACGGGAGATGCGTTCGAAATAACTACCCCAGAAGGAACGCACATAGAATTTCCGGAAATAGCGTTCCCTTGGGGGTTTTGGAAGAAAGAGACGAAAAACAGAGATTTTATCGCAAACAAAAACAATCTTCTTAAACTGACGAATTTAAAAGACACGGAAAAGAGGAACGAGGAACTTGTAAAATATTGGGACACGTGGTTTTATTGTTTTGGACATCCTCTTATATACCTTCAATACGAGCGTTTAATTTTAAACACGGAAGAAAAACACAAACACAGCGAAAAAAAGTACAGAGAAACCACAGGCGAAGAAGAAGTTAGCAAAGACTCGGCAAAAAAGGACAAAACTCTGGAATTAATATACAAAACCAATTACGCACTATTTTGTAAAACACGAACACGTTTTATAAAATGTTACGGAGAGACGATAAAACCGGCTCATTTCTGTAGCGGAACCTTTAGTAAAATACCGGGTAACAAAATCACAAAAAAGCACATAATAGATACTGTTGAGAAGTTGGGTTATCCCACGATACGAGAAGATTTAGAAAATTTTGCTGGTAACGAAGGCATTCACCATTCAATGTATTTAACAAAAAGGCGAAGAAAAGAAAAAGAGATTGAGGCTTCTGAATTGTCACGGGAGGATAAGATAAAGAAAGTCAAACGAGAGCTTGAGAAATTGTTGGACGAAGAAAAAACAGAATTAGAGCTGGAAGCCAAATTGGACGAAGAAGAAAATATGGACGAAATGTTAACAAATCTAGAGGAAGAAGACGCAAGTGTTAGAGAAGAAGAATCTAACACAAAAAAAAACGTCTCGAAAATCTAAACAATCGTTTGGGAAGATCAACAATTCCCGGATAATTGATGCTACAGCCCGTGTATTAACAAAATGGAAATCGGGTAATAAAAAAGAAGCAATAACATTGTTTAAAATGTACGAATCGGTACTATTTAAAAATCCTCGCACCAGAACCACTTTACACAAAGTTATGTGGAAAGCACGACCTCTTTTTTAGAAGTTTGTTTTTTTTTGCTTCCAAATCGGTTGAAAAACCAAGAATGTTTATCTTTTAGCTCGGGTTCTAAAGAACAACGTAACTTTATAATTTCGAGAAGTTCTTCGTAAGGATAATGTTCATAAATTTTAAAACTCTTGGCGGCAGTTTCGACTTTATTTTTGCTTATAATTCTCTGATTCGAAGAAGAAATTATTTTATAGGGTCTTAGCTCTTTATTTAGCTTCTTTTTTTTAGGACCTCCCGTTTTCTCATCGTAAACTATATTTTTAATACGTTCCGAAGGTATTACAGCACCAAACATGGAGTCCAAGTAAGTTTCAAAAGAAAAGTCGTTAGCTTTAATGAGATCCATATAGCTAAAGTCGTCGGCTATGTTAGATAGGTCGTCGATATCGGAAAGTCTGGAAATGTAATTTTCGTGTAAAGAATACACTAAACAATACGTGTCGCTTTCTGACAAGTACATTTTACGCTGGAAAGACAGTTCTCTATTGTCTATTACGGTGCCTTCTACATCATAATATAGAAATTTCTTAGCTATATCAGTAACAAGAATGTCTTGATCTCTTAGCATGACGATATCACGAGATTTTTTAACGAGTAAAATTTCTAGATTTTTGAGGGTGGCTCTAACATCTCCGTTTGATTGGTTGAATACGTGGTCGCCGAAATCTTCGGAGGAGCGTTTTCTTTCGAGGCGTATGATTTTTTGTACGAACGGTTTTAGTTCTTTGTTTTCTATGCGGGTGAAAGCGAAAAGTTTAACTTGTTTGAGTTTGTTTAATTTTTTAATAATGTTAACGGATGCGGTGAGGAAGAGTCTTGAATTTTTTTTAAGTTTTTTTTGTAATTTGGGGATGTAGTCTTTTTCTGTTGTAATTTTGGAATCTACGTTATCTATGGTAAAAATGGTATTTTTTGGTTTAGAACAAGGTTCTTGGTCGTCTTCTTTGAACAAATCGATAATGGATTTAGTATTAGTTTTTCCTGATATTATTTGTTCGATATCTTGATCTGTTTTTTCGGAGAGATTTTTAATTTCTAGTTGGGATGAATTGTAGGTGTCGACTAAAAGTTTAATTAGTAGACTTTTTCCAACGCCGGAAGGAGCTAACAATATGGCTGCAGATTCTGTTTCTTCTGAGGGAGAATTTATCCATTTTAGCACATTTTTAAGGTTGTATTGATTTCCCACGAAGTCGTCGAAGGATGTGGGTTCGTATTTGAGTAAAAAATCCTGATTTTTGTAAATGATTTTTTGTTGTTCTGTGATTTTGATGATATTGGAGTTTGCGTATTCTTGTTCTCTTTTAACTAATTCCCGAAAAGGCGTTAGTTCCATCTATTTTATTTAGTTTCCTACTTTTAAATATGGAAAACAATAACGAAAATAAAACGCACACGGAGGAAGTAATCGATAACCCCCTGATATCCAATTTAATAAATAAGATTTCTGGCAAAATAATGAGACAATATAGTTTCATATTGATGGTTCCGGTAATAGTTCTTTTGTTGATATTTATAATTAACATTCTCCAATTATACATAATAATGAATATTGCGATTACTACGAGAATTTCAAAATAAAATATTTATTAATATTAATATCGCACAATGGGACTTTTTTCTAACTTGACAGGAGGAATAGCACAACTAGGAAAATCTCTAGAGACTACCGTAGCTTCCGAAGACGAAGATAAAAAGGAAAGTTTCGCACTTAGCGAACTATCCGATCAGGAATTAACCCAAGAAGAAAAGACCAAAAACGCATTATATTTGATAGGGTGGGCAATTTTACTTACTCTGATATTATACTTTCTTGGACCTTATCTGTTCAATATGAGTTTTGCTAAGGTTTTTGGAACAAAAGATATAACCGGAATTCAAGCGGTCGCCATGGCACTTTTTATAGATTTGGTATTATAAATTAATGGAAGACCTAATTTTTGTAAGCGTAGCAAGCTATAGAGACCCAGACACACAAAAAACCATAGACTGTTTGATAGAAAACGCTTACAATCCAAAAAGGTTAAGGATTGTTGTCATAGAACAAAACGATAAAACGGATAAATTTGCGTGTGAACCCCGAGACAACGTAAGAGTCATGAGAAACGTAGAAGCTAAAGGACCGGCGTGGGCACGATATTTGGCTTCTAGTTTGTGGAGTAATGAAAGATGGTATTTACAAATAGATTCTCACATGATATTTGTAAAAAACTGGGACAAATACATAGTAGAAGAAATGTTAAACATACAGCGTTTGAGAGAAGAAGACTCTGAGAAATGCGTAATAACGTGTTATCCCCCTCCTCAAACAAATAAGGATATTTTTGTGAGTAGCGTGACGGAAAAATGGTTTTTTGACAGTAACTCGCACATAATAGCTCAAGGCAGCATATCAGCCATAAAAACGGAACCGGTGTTGGGTTATTTTGTGAGTGCTGGTTTTTTATTTTTTGAGTCCGAGTATTTTTTGGAAGAAATTCCTTACGATCCGAAATTGCAATATCTTTTTCAGGGAGAGGAGATACTTTTATCGGCTAGACTTTTTACTCGTAACTGGGGTGTTTATCATCCTAGATTTTGCGTGTGTTTTCACGATTACATACGTAAAGATAAGCCAAAAATTTGGACAGACAATCCAGAATTTTGGGTTAACAATAAGGCTGCTGTAAGGCGTTATAGGTATTTGACGCATCAGTTAAAGTGTGGAGTGCCACCACCTAATATTTACGGAGAAGGCGGGAAAAGAACGATTAAAGAGTGGAAAGAAAAGATCAAATTGAGTTCCGAACGTCTTTTTGAGTGATTAGGTCGTTGTATCCACCTTTTAGTCTTGTTGCGTTATTTTTTTTGTTGTTAAAATGAAATACTTGAGGCCAAGTCACGATGAGTGACTTTGTCTGTAGTAAGTTTTTAAGTTCTTGGGATGCTTCTTCTATTTTTTCTCTGTTTTCTATCCCGGTTTTGCCTCCGACTCTAATTAATTCCGTTTTTATTCCGTTTTTCCTGAGTTTCAGACCGACAAGGCGTGCTCTTTCGCTAAAAGGGCAACCGGGAGCCCAGAATATCATATAAACGGTGCCCTTTTTGTTTGCTTGAAGAAATCTTTCTTCTGTAAAAATTTTAACCTTTCCCATTTAAATATATTTAGTAATACTAAAGATATTTAAATATGCCATCAAAGTGGGAAGAAATGCAAGAAGATCGCGGAGGAGTAGAAGCAGCCAGACGGACGAATCGACGACGCCGTGGTCAAAGAACGACGCGCGACGCTATCGCAAGAGATAGAACTCCCGCAGAAATGCCAGCAGCACCTCTCGTAACGCGAATGCCTCC
>MDTC01205552.1_pt1 | contig 12104 bp, 11 predicted proteins | sample 811181 | NCBI WGS metagenome assembly MDTC01 (sample SAMN05326644, study PRJNA326480) | marine metagenome | isolation source: seawater | place: Pacific Ocean: North | collected 2011
GCTGAGAAAGCGTTTGACCCACCACCAGGCTTTGCCGAGCGGATGAAGTATCTGGGGCCTGGCTTCATTCTCTCAGCTTCCATCGTAGGCTCAGGTGAGCTGATCGCCACTACCTATCTGGGTGCTCAAGCCGGATTCATCTTATTTTGGGTGGTGATCATGAGCTGTTTGGTGAAAGTGGCAGTACAGTTGGAGTTTGGCAAACATGCCATTCACTCTGGCAAGACCACCATGCAGAGTTTCAATGACTTGCCTGGGCCGAAGTTTGGCAAGGCCAACTGGTCGATCTGGTTGTGGTTGGCAATCATGCTGCTGAAGATGCTGCAAGTCGGCGGCATTATCGGTTTGGTGGCGATGTTGTTGGCCAAGTTGGGTGGTCCCGAGGCCATGTGGGTAGGATTGCTAGTGATTGCAGTGGCGCTGATTGTGCGTGGTGGGTTTTATCGACCGATTGAGAAATGGTCGCTGATCATGATTGGATTGTTCACGGTGTTTACCGTAGTTTCCTTGATTTCATTGCAATGGACACCTATGGCAATCAGTTGGTATCAGGTTTCGTCTGGCCTGTCGTTCTCTATTCCTGACAAAGAGTCGCTGTTAGTCGCCTTGGCTGTATTTGGTATCGTGGGTGTGGGTGGTGATGAGATCATGGCTTATAATTACTGGCTCATTGAGAAAGGCTACGCGGCCAATACGGGACCGCGCGAGGACACTGAAGCTTGGAACCAGCGTGCCAAGGGCTGGATTAGCGTGATGTATTGGGACGCCTTGTTGGCCTTGGCTGCTTACACCATTGTTACTGCCGTTTTCTATATGTTAGGCGCGGCAGTGTTACATTCACAATCATTGTTGCCAGAAAAGGATAAAGTCATAGATGTGCTTGCTAAGATTTACACCGATTCCTTAGGCTCCTGGGCTTTGCCGTTTTTTCTGGTCGGCGCCTTTGTTGTGCTGTTCTCAACATTATTGGCGGCTTTGGCGGCGTGGACACGTTTGTTCTCCGATGCGTTTGGACAGATTGGCGTACTCAATTTCCGCGATTTGAAAGAGCGCCATCGCTGGATTGGCATCCTGTCATGGGTAATTCCGAGCATTTGGGGTATCTGCTATCTGTTCATGAAAGCACCGGCTGCAATGGTTTTGATCGGCGGTGCTGCCACTACTGCAATCTTGTTGATTGTGGTATTTGCCACAGTGATCATGCGTTATTGCTGGCTACCCACTTCCTTGAAGCCCAGCAGGGTCTACGACGTAATCTTGGTGATCAGTATGTTGGCCATCGCCTTCGTAGGTGTCTGGGTGTTCTATAATACAATCAAGAAGACTACGACCGCCGAAGCTCCGCCAGCAGCTGAAGAACCGGCCGAAGGCTAAGAAGGATGGGAGAGCTTGACTTGGCGAAGTTCGGCTTTAGCCATTGCGACAATGATTCTTTCTGACCAAGCAATTCGCGAAGCTATCGGGACGGGTGATATTGTAATCGAGCCCATGATTGATGCGGCGCTGGGCACCAATAGTTACGATGTGCATCTAGGAAAAGCTCTGGCGACCTACAGCGACGAGATCTTGGATGCGAAGAAGCACAACGAGGTGGAACGCTTTGATATTTGTAAAGAGGGGCACGTGTTGCTACCTGGTAAGACGTATCTGGGAGTGACTCAAGAATACACGGAGACTCACAAGCATGTTCCATTTTTAGAAGGCAAATCGAGCGTGGGGCGTTTGGGAATTGATATTCATGCCACCGCAGGCAAAGGTGATGTCGGATTCTGCAATCACTGGACCCTCGAGATTTCTGTGAACCAACCTGTGCGTGTGTATGAAGGCATGCCAATTGCGCAGTTGATCTACTTTGAAGTGCGTGGTGATGTGGAAACGCCTTACAGCGCGAAAGGATCGGCAAAGTACAACCAACGCTCCGACGTGCCTGTAGAGTCGATGATGTGGAAAAACTCATTTTAGTTAGGGTCCCCTTCTGTAATTTTCTAATAGAAGTGTACGCAGTATTTATTCAAGTTACCTGAGCATTGCTCCGTCGAGTTTTGGACATTGCTAAATGATGTCTACTAACAATCTTCCTATTGTAATATTGTATCGATAATGGGTGACCAGTGCTTGGGGTACGGGAGGTTCGCTCTTCATTGAAAATATGGACGCACTTTGGCAGTGTTACCACTGCTTACCGAGGGTATTACATGACCAAGGGCTTCAGGCGTCTGATAGCAACTTTTCATGAAACAGTTTTTTCCGTTGAAACCCACATGTTAGACGCCACCACGGCCTTTGATAGTGTTGACGGCCAGTGTTTTGTTGATGAAGTGCACCTGTCCCAATTTGGCAACTAGGAGCTGACCAAGTTCATCGCTGCTGTTGCTACGACTAAAGGCCTGAAAGCTGAGTCTGGGAATCTGACGACGGTTCCCTGATTTTAGTCCTTTTGACAGAGCCGGAATATCTTGTCGCTCTGCTCAATCTATCATGGTTGAAGATGTTAGCGAGCGATCAAACAAATAAGTCTTTCATCACATGGCCGTGCACGTCTGTGAGTCGGTAGTAACGCCCTTGGAACTTATAGGTTAGGCGTTCGTGGTCGATGCCTAGCAGGTGTAGAATAGTAGCCTGCATATCGTGTACATGCACTGGATCCTCAGCGACATTCATGGCCAAGTCATCAGTTGCCCCGTAACTGAGACCGGGCTTTGTGCCCCCACCCGCCATCCAGACGGTGAATGCGTAAGGATGATGATCTCGGCCCCAGCGTGGTCGATCGTTGATATTGCCCTGAATAAAGGGGGTGCGGCCAAATTCTCCACCCCAAACCACCAAGGTATCGTCTAATAAGCCGCGCATCTTGAGGTCGCGCACCAATGCTGCCGAGGGTTGGTCGGTATCGCGACACTGGGTGTAGAGCTCTGTAGTGATGCTGTTGTGCTGATCCCAGCCCGCGTGCATCACTTGCACGAAGCGTGTGCCGCGCTCAATGAGTCGACGAGCCATCAGGCAATTGTAAGCGAAGGTGCCTTGTTCCTTCACTTGTGGGCCATACATGTCGAGAATAGACGTAGGCTCATCAGAAAAATCGGTCAATTCAGGCACGCTGGATTGCATGCGATAGGCCATTTCATATTGAGCAATACGCGTGCTGATTTCGGGGTCGTGCGTTTCTTCATGCTTGAGGTCGTTTAATTTTGCAATTCCATCTAACAAACGTCGACGCATGGCGCGATTCATACCTTTCGGATTGGACAAGTAGAGCACCGGTTCGCCGTTACCTCGAAATTTCACGCCTTGATAACGGGATGGCAAGAAGCCGGAATCCCAGTAGAAATCATAGAAGATCTGTCCGCAACTGGTGCCTTTACTAACCGATGTCATGACGACGAAACCAGGCAGGTCTTCGGTCTCCGAACCAAGTCCATACGTGAGCCAGGCACCCAGCGTCGGGCGACCAGGAATCTGTGAGCCGCTGAGAAAGAAGGAAATAGCCGGCGCATGATTCACAGCCTCGGTGTGCATGCTTTTGACGAATGTCAGTTCATCCGCGATGCCTGCGGTGTATGGCATGAAATTACTGACCCAAGCCCCACTCTGCCCACGTTGATGAAAGGGCTCGACTGGCGCCAACATCAGCTTGCCTGTGGGGTCTCCAGTCATAGTGGAGAAGCGTTTGCCCGCAAAGTAATGGTCAGGCACCCGCTGGCCATGCATTGCGGCGAGCTGCGGTTTGTAGTCGAATAAGTCCGCGTGTGTAGGAGCACCATTCTGAAACAGATAGATGATGTTTTTCGCCTTCGGCGCAAAGTGTGGCATGTCCGGAAGGCCGGGCATGGCGCGCTGTTGCGGTTTTTGCGATTCATTGGCGGCGTAGCCATCACGCCCCAGCAGGGTCGCCAGAGCGGCGGTGCCGACTCCTGTTGAGGCCTTGCCAAAGAAGTAACGTCGGTTGACGCGCAATCGGTCTTCTAACAAGGCTCGCAGATTCATAGATTAATAGTTTGCCATGTTCGGAGCCCTAATTCAATCATCGATGGTCTCATACCACAAAAAGCCGCGACGTCTGTAATTATTGATGGCATTGGGATGATCGCGGTCGCAGGTGTGCAGCCAGACGCGCTTGGCGTTGAGTTGGTCCCAAGCATGACGGACGACAGCGACCAAGGCGGGTCCGCCGAGGCCTTGACTGACGCACTCTGGAATTAGACCGAAGTTCAAGATTTCGATGTCGCCTTCGCGGGTGCAGATCTCGCTGTAGCCGATTTCTTGGTCTTCGTGATGTAGTGTGAGAGTGATGATAGTCCAGTCGGAGACTGCTTCTTGCCATTGTTGTAAGGTCCAGCCAGCGCGATCACGCCAGTCCCAATCGCGTCCAACCTCGAGATAGAATCGCTGGTTCACCGCTCCATCAGGGGGAACAACATGGCGTGTTGTGACTACCTTGGTTGAGTTAGCGGGGATGAGTTCGTCCTGCGCTAGCATTTGAAAGTAATGCACTGCCATTATAGTTGACGGTTAGAATCGCTTGCGGCTCTGAATTTAAGGGCTGATGCCGCTGTCGTCCATGGGGATTATGATCAAATCGTCACCCAAGCGTTTGCTGCTTGGAGCGCAGCTTGAGTGACCCATGAGTACGAATCGGAATTGATGAAAGAATGCGGGTATGATGACAATGTAGCCACCATTAATACCAATTTGAATGTCTAATGCAATGGTGATGTTACTGCCTTGGCGGCCCGAGATCATGAGAGGTCCAATGCCTCTTGTTTGTTTAATGAGTGCTCAGTCTGTAATGCTCAGTTTACCCTGAGAACCCAATGTTGTGATGGCTTCGCGAACTTGGCTAGGCAGTAAGCGATTGCGGTACGCTTGGATTCGTGATGAAGTGTATGAAGTTCCAGTGAGCAACCAAAGGAGGATGAAATGAGGCCTCAAGCTAAGAGTGGAGGCTTCAAGGCGAGCGGGAATGTTAGTTTCTCTGCGTAATTGGAGGTGGCGGCGAATTCTTTCTTTCCGCATTGCTCTTCTGCAATCAGGCCAGCAGATTGCGAATTGGTTTCATGTTAGATGATCCTCTGGTAACTATACTTGCGGCGATTCTGATCGAAGGGGATCAATGAAAAGATCGGTCGTGGTCTTGCAAGGCTTCGCGGAAACCGCCAACTTGCCTAGCAATGAGTGGACTATTTAAAAAATGGGGTGGAGTGCCCTTGGCAGTGCGGATTCTGATCTGCATGGTTCTGGGCATCATTCTGGGGCTGATTTTGCACCAAAGGGACAAGCAGCTCGAGGGCGATGACCCCAGATTGTTGAGGGAAGCGCTGTTGAAAGTCGAGGGCTTTGACGAAAAGAAGCTCAAGTCGATCGCGGGCGACGATGACAAAATTTCGGCGGAGGAATGGGGAGCTTGGCACATCGAAGCGACAGAGGCCAAGATCGATGCCAGTGGTGACGGTATGGATCGCGATGACTTGGCGGCTTGGGACAAATCAACGAAGCTTACCAGCGCTTCACTCAGTCGCGCCGATATGGTCTTCACACAGGTGCAGGAAGGTTTGGCTGCAACTTCAGCCACGGACTCGAATGGCCGCCTGACGCGCAAAGGACTGACGAACTGGATCGATGCCTTGTCAGCTGATGATAGAGAAGTGTTAGGCTCTGTGCGTTCGGCCTTGGAGACGGTGAAAGGTGGTGCAGGTAAACCCTTGGCAAGCCTGCTGGCCATCTTTGGTGACTTGTTCCTCGGCTTGATCAAATCGATTGTTGTGCCGTTGGTGTTCGTGGCGGTGTTCATTGGCATCGCGGGCAATGATGACGTCGCCACTGTAAAAAAGGTTGGTGCGGGCATCCTCGTCTACTTCTTATGCACGACCTTGGTGGCTGTGAGTCTTGGCAGCGGTTTGGCGTTGTTGATCAAGCCGGGCGAAGGCATGCCTCCGGGATTTAAAGAAAAGGGGATGGCCGACGCTCAGGAAGTGGTTGTTGAGAAAGAATCGATAACGTTCAGGGAGAATATAAAAGGCATGATTCCGGGCAACCTGTTTGGATCGTTGTCAGGTGGAGCGATGTTAGATATCGTGTTGTTCGCGGCTTTGTTTGGGGCGATCGTATTGGTCTTGCGTGAGTCAAAATCTGATCAGATCCGCGGCCCGGCCAATCAGTTTGTGCATTGCGGAAACTTCTTGCTGGAAGTCTGCATGACGGTGGTGCGTTGGGCGATGACGCTGGCGCCGATTGGCGTCTTTGGATTGATGGCTGACATTACTGCGCAAGTGGGACTGGATGTGCTGGCCAAACTGATCAAGTATACTCTAACGGTAATCGCTGGATTGCTATGCTTGGTAGTATTTTATACAATGATCATTGTGGTGATTGGCAAACGGAAGCCGATGACATTCTTCGGCAAGATCTGGGAATTGCAGCTTTTAGCCTTTTCCACCTCCTCATCGGCAGCGGTCATGCCGCGTAGTTTACATACGGCGGAGAACAAACTCGGGATTCACAAAGCAATCTCGCGATTCACGATTCCACTCGGCGCAACGATCAACATGGATGGCACCGCTCTCTATCAATCGGTTGCCGCGATCTTCTTGATGCAGGTCTTTGGCATTCCGGTTACACCAGGTGCCGTTGGCATCATCCTAGCGACTGCGGTGTTGGCGTCGATTGGCACGCCTGGCACGCCCGGTGTCGGGATCGTGGTTCTTGCTGGCATCTTGGAAGCCAATGGCGTCCCAGCCAGTGGCGTGGCGCTGATTCTGGGCGTTGACCGGATCCTGGACATGTGTCGCACCACCATCAATGTCACCGGTGATCAGGCGGCGTGTATTGTGATGGAGAAACTCGCTGGCTCCAAATTACAAGACCTGGAGGCCACCGAATCATGATATTTTATTGTCTCTAGAAATCATCGTTAGGGCAGAAATTTGTTTCGCTTTTGCTAAGTGATGGGAATTGGCCGATAGACTGGGCGTAATGTCTCGAAAAACCGTCAATTCACGTGTTGCCAGATGGAAAATGTATGATAGCGATTCCCTCCGCACGCCCTACAGGGCTGACGGCAGCAAATTTTAGTCGCTGTTTTCCAGCAGTGCGGTGATCCCTACGATAAAGAAAACGAATTACTTATGGCTAGATTACTTGGAGTTGATATCCCCAGCGAGAAGCGCATTGAAGCTTCTTTGCCTTACGTTTATGGCATTGGCCCAGTGACGGCGCGGCGCATCCTGGATCAAGCGGGAATCGACCCCAACATGCGGACGGGTGAGCTCTCTGATGAGCAACTCACGAAGTTGGCGCAGGTGATTGGTGCCAACAATATCGTTATCGAAGGTGACCTTCGCCGGAATTTGCAAGCCAACCTCAAGCGTCTGCAACAGGTCAATTGCTTTCGTGGTATTCGGCATCGCAAAGGATTGCCATGCCGAGGCCAGCGCACCAAGACCAATAGCCGTACACGTCGTGGTCGTCGCTCGACGGTGGGTGTGCAGCGCAACCCGAATGCCAAGAAGGGTAAGGTCTAACTATTGAAGATTTTGGGCCTCGGCCCGCTCACAAGACGACACTATGGCTGAAGACGAAACAACACCGGAATCAGAGGCTCCTGCACCTGCAGAGGGGACTCCCGCAGCAGACCCAGAGGCTGCAAGCACACCAGAGGCTGCGCCTGCTGCCAAGGCTGAGGAAAATCCTGCGGCCGAAGCGCCTGCTGCCAAGGTTGAGGAGACTCCTGTAGCAAAGGCTGAAGAAGCTCCCGCAAGTGAGTCGGGCGTTGATATTCCTCCCGAAGGAACAGCTGCGCCAGCAGCTGAAGGTGCTCCTAGTCCACCTGAGAAGAAAAAGGATATCTTTTCTGAAATCGATCCCAAGGGTGAAGAAGAGGTTAAAATCGTCAAAGCCAAAGGCAGCAAGAACATCAGCCAGGGCATTGTGCATGTTCAGGCGACATTCAACAACACCATGGTATCTGTCACTGATCGCACCGGCAACGTTATCGGTTGGTCGAGTTCGGGTAAATTAGGTTTTCGTGGTTCTCGCAAAAGCACTGCGTATGCATCACAATTGGTTTCACAAGATGCCTGCCGTCAGGCTATGTCTCATGGCCTGAAAGAGGTTGAAGTTCGGGTCAAGGGCCCTGGTTCCGGTCGTGAAGCCGCGGTGCGGGCCGTGCAAAATCTTGGCATCGAAGTCACCGTAATTCGCGACGTGACACCCATCCCTCATAACGGTTGCCGTCCACCCAAGGCGCGCCGCGTTTAATTCTTTTTTTAGCAACTCATGGCTCGTTACATTGGACCCAAACAGAAGATTAGTCGCCGTTTCGGCGTGCCCATTTTCGGAACATCACGCTCTCTCGAAAAGCGCAATTACCCTCCAGGACAACATGGTCTTCGTGCCGGTCGTCGTAAGAAATCCGAGTATGCTGTTGCTCTAGCAGAAAAGCAGAAGTTGCGTTATCAGTATGGTGTCCTAGAAAAGCAGTTTCGCCGTTACTTCGCCGAAGCCTCGCGTCGTCGTGGTGTCACTGGTGAGATTCTTTTACAGCTCCTTGAGTTGCGTTTGGATAACGTGATCTTCAGGCTTGGTTTGGGCAATACCCGCAGTGCTGCACGCCAGTTTGTCGGTCACGGTCATGTACTTGTGAATGGTCAGCGTGTGGATATCCCCTCCTACTCATGTCGACCTGGCGATGCCATTTCGATCAAGGGAGGCGCCAAGTCACAGCAGTTGGCGTTGCGTTCCTTGGACATCACCCAAGCGGTGCCTACACCCGATTGGCTCGTTGTTGATCGCGAAAAAATGACTGGCAAAGTGATGCGCGAGCCTACCCGTGAGGAGATCGATCCACTCGTGAATGAACAGCTCATCGTTGAGTTGTATTCTCGCTAGCAAAGGCGACTCCATTGCTAGTCGCCAAACTATGGTGGCAGGAACGAAACCTTTGAGAAGCCAACGTGCTCAATGCACGTTGGCTTCTTCTTTCTAACGGCTTGACTTCGCGTCGAGACGCCTAGTTCTTCCACTCATGAGCAAAACCATACCAACAGAGCATGATGATCCGGTGAATGCCAAGATTCTGGCCATCTCTGAAGACATGGTGTCCGGTTTTCAAGAGCACCCCTTCCACAGAATTGCCGAGGCATCAGGAGTTGAGCTTGAAATCGTGTTAGAACGCGTTCGGACAATGTTGGAAGCAGGGGTGATTCGCCGTGTGCGACAAACCATGCTTGCCACCAAGCTAGCGCATGGTGCCTTGTGTGCTTGGAAAGTTCCCAATGACCGCATTGATGCCTGCTTTGATTTCATGTTTCAAAAGGACCCTTTCAGTGGGCACGTGGTCTTGCGATCCACTGACCGCAAGATCTCTGGGTCGGATTACCGCTTGTGGACCACGTTGAAAGTACCGCAAGGCGAGTCACTTGAGGCGCATGCTAGTGTATTGAAGCGATTGGTGAATGCTGAGGATTACATTCTGATGCCTGCCAAAGGCATCTTCGCCTTGGGTGTTGGTCATGTCCGTCGCAAGACTATGGAGATCGGTTTGAAGAGTGAGGCTCCGGCTGTCATGAACACAACCACCGTGGTGGACTTGGAACCGGAAGAATGGCGTGTGCTGCTCGCTATGAAAGATGAACTAACACCGCAGGAAGTGTGTCCAGACCCATGGACCAAACGAGCTAAAAATGCAGGTGTTACGTTAGAGCGATTTTTTGAAGTAGCTCGACAATTAAATGACAAAAAAGTGATTGGCCGTTTCTCTACCTTCCTGGAGCATGTTAAACCGTCGGACACCGGAAAGCGGGTTACCCGTTTTAACGGCCTCTTCCACTGGAGAGTGCCGAAAGGCCGTGAACAAGAAGCGGGTAGCGAAATTGGAAGGCATCATATTCTTACTCATTGTTACTGGCGCGAAGGTGGCCCTCAGTTTGGAGATGTGAATATCATGGGTGTGGTGCACGGGTCTGACAAAGACCTCATCATGGAACATAAAGCTGCCATTGATCGGCATTTGGAAGCGATTGACATGCCTCTCACTTATACCAATGTATTCTGGGGTGGACGAAGTGAGATTAAGCCCTCAGAAATTTCACCCGACGTTTATCAACGTTGGCACGCCGAACACGGCACCAGTTAGTTCTAGTCCTTATTCAGTTCATGTTCGTCGATCGGATTAAAGTGTACGCTTGGGCAGGCGATGGTGGGCACGGCTGTGCCAGCTTTCGTCGGGTGAAATACGTGCCCAAAGGCGGGCCCGATGGCGGCGATGGTGGTCACGGTGGCGATGTGATCTTGGAAGTCAGTCCGCATACAGACAATCTGCGTAGTTTCTTCTATCAACCACATTTACGCGCTGGCAAAGGCATCCAAGGCAGCAGCCAGCTAAAGTCCGGAAAGAGTGGCAAGCCCGTGATTTGCAAAGTGCCGCCGGGAACCGTGGTATACCGCGTCGAGGAGTCGATGAACATGGAACCGGATTACGATGAGGATGGTATTCCAATGGAGACCGAGGACAAAGGCCAGGAAATCGAGAGAGAAGAAATCGCTGATCTGGTTGAATTGGGCCAACGTTTTATCATGGCCAAAGGCGGTAAAGGTGGGCGTGGCAATGCTAGTTTCAAATCGTCTGTGAATCGCGCGCCAGCAGAAGGTACTCAGGGTGAGCCGGGTGAACGTGGTGTGTTCTATCTGGAATTGCGCCGGATAGCAGATGCCGGCTTTGTGGGCTTTCCCAATGCGGGTAAATCCACATTGCTAGGTGCGTTATCTGCCGCCAAACCGAAAGTAGGAGCGTACCCCTTCACCACCTTGCAACCAATGGTTGGTGTGGTCGAGTTTGATGGGTTCCTGCGTGGTACTCTCGCAGACATTCCAGGATTGATCGAGGGGGCGCATAAAAACGTGGGCCTAGGACATGATTTTCTGCGCCACATCACGCGCTGTCGCCTGTTGATGTTCGTGGTCGACATGGCAGGTAGTGAGGATCGCGATCCTTGCGGCGATGTGGCCAAACTGCGTGCTGAGATCTCGCTTTATGATGATCTGCTAGTAAAGCAGCCGTGGATGGTGGTGGCAAACAAAATGGATTTACCGGAATCACAGGAGAATTTAGACCACTTTCGACAACGCTTTCCCAAGATCACCACGATTCCAATCTCAGCTTTGGAAGAAAAAGGGTTGGTGGATTTGAAGGCACATTTGGCGACTTTGATTGGCACTCGGCCTACCTAGGGGAGGATACCAAGGAAGGTACATAATTTGATCGATCGATTTGCCGTTGGTTAGTTACTGGGCATCGGCCATACCCAATCGCCTTCGAAGCCTTGGCCTTTCACGCCGTTGTCATTGGTGCTGTTTGACCCAATTCCGTAGAGGAGGTAACCCTTGTGAACGGGTTGAGGTTTGTAGCGCAGCGCTTTCTGATCAACAGGATCCAGGGGGACATCTAGAAGGTAATCGGGAACAAGGTCGCCCAGTGCTGGAGGAAATTGTTGATGTTTTTGGTAGTGCTGTTCCAACGCGATGGCGGTTCGTAAGAGGCGGAGTTCGGTTTCGGCATGGAGAGCATTGCCAGCAAAGCTAGTAATCTGAGTCGCCATTATGTTTGCAGATTGGTTTTTGGGTAGAACTCTAGCGGTAAGATCTTGTTTCAATTCCTGAGCGATGGCCATTTCGACCTGCTGGCAGTGCACAATATCGACAGAGTCGATGGCCTTTACTGTGTTGGGGTAGAGGTAAGCACGATTCAGACGTTCGCAAAAGGTGCGTTTGTCTTCATACCACCAGCCTTTCGGATAGTGGCCAAAAAATGGATCAGTGACTCCCAAGGACCGTATTAATCGCTGATCGTCAAGTAAGCGTAGATCAATCCAATTCAAGACCATGGCACGGTTGATACGAGATTGATGCAAGAACCTGATGAGGAAATTTTGATCCATCAAGATTGTTTGTGCTTCCTTTAATTGGCTATCGTCGAGCTGGTGTTCATGCAAGAGCTCCCAAATAGCCTGTAGACTACGATGAAATAAAGTGCGATGGACCCTGAAACCTAGTTGGCTAGGGATGGTTTCGGAAGCGCGGACCAGATGGATTGCAGTGATCCAGTCTGTGAA
>MDTC01037120.1_pt1 | contig 12103 bp, 10 predicted proteins | sample 811181 | NCBI WGS metagenome assembly MDTC01 (sample SAMN05326644, study PRJNA326480) | marine metagenome | isolation source: seawater | place: Pacific Ocean: North | collected 2011
ATAATATTGATCCAAATAATCTTGTATATCTTTTTGCATCACTTTGGGGCGCATCTCAATTAATAATAACGTTACTAACAATATTATTTTTTTTTAAATATAGATCTTTATTGCCTTTGCTATGGTTGATTGTGATATTTGATATCTTATTGCGTTTCATTAGTGGATTTCTTCACCCTCTGACACCTGAATATTATATAAATGTCCCACCAGGAAGTCTTGCTCAAATTCCTCTATTAATTTATGGAATTTTAATGTTTACTATTTCAATTAAAAAAATATGAAAAAATTATTAATATTATTAATAACTATTACATTTTTAAGTGTTATTTGGATTTATAAAAAAGATATTGTGGTTGCATTAATGCCAAAAATTATCAATCTTATAAATCCAATCTCTGAAAATAGAGAAATTTCTTGGCCAGAAGGTGCAATAATTGAGTCCGACAAACCAAACATCATTATTATATTAACTGATGATATGGGTTTCAATGACGTCTCTTATTATAACGGTGGCGCAGCTGATGGATCTTTGCAGACACCGAACATTGATAGATTAGCTAAAGAAGGCGTTGCCTTTTTAAATGGTTATGCTGCGAGTCCTGTTTGTTCTCCTTCAAGGGCAGCAATAATGACAGGAAGATATTCCAGCAGATTTGGATTTGAATTTACTCCATATCAAAAAAGTGCAGCGTTTATAACAAATTTACTACGAAAAGATGATGGTTTAAATTCAATTCAATTAGACAATGTTGAATGGGATGAATATGGTTTAGATGTTTCAGGACTTCCATCAGATGAAATTACGGTAGCAGAAATTCTTCAGGACAATGGTTATTACACAGCACATGTTGGTAAATGGCATTTAGGAGGTTTGAATAAAGGAATGAGGCCTATTGATCAAGGTTTCAATGATAGCCTGCAATTAACCAACGCATTGTATTTACCCAAAAATCATCCTGACGTTGTTAATGCAAAAATTGATTCAACAATAGAAGATATGGTTTGGGCATCTGCTCAATATTCAGTTACTTTTAATGGATCTGAAGATTTTTTTGAACCAGATGGTTATATTACAGATTACTACACAAATGAAACCCTCAAGATTATAGAAAACAATAAAGATAGGCCTTTTTTTATATATTTAAATCATTTTGCTCCACATAACCCCCTTCAATCATTAAAAAGTGATTATGAAAAAAATAGTCATATGGATAATCATGTTCTTCAAGTATATTCCGGAATGATTGAAGCCATCGATAGAAGTGTTGCTAAAATTTTAAATAAACTGGAGAAACTAAATCTTTCTGAGAATACATTAATAATTTTTACATCTGATAATGGAGGCGCTGGATATATTTCACTTGATAATATCAATAAACCATATCGTGGATGGAAACTTACACATTTTGAAGGTGGGGTACATGTTCCTTTTTTTGCTAGATGGCCAAGAGGGATAAAAGCAAATACTGTTTATAAAGAAAGAGTTCATCATACAGATATATTTTCAACAATTCTTGGTGCAGCAAACATTGAAATCCCTAATTCATTATATTTAGATGGGGTAAATTTATTACCTTATATAAACAATATAAAAAAACAAATTCCTCATGAGACTATATTCTGGAAAAATAGTACATATCAAGCAATAATTCACAAAGATTGGAAGTTAATGAGAGAATCTGAGTTAATAGAACAAGAATTTCTTTTTGATCTAAAAAATGATCCGTATGAGACTAATAATGTTATTAAAGAAAATAAAGCAGTGGCAAAACTATTAAACAAAATGCTAGATGATCATGTTAACTCTCTTCCAGATCCTATATGGCCTCAATCTGTTATTAAGCCTGTGAGTGTTGACTCAACAGAAACAAAATATAAAGTAGGCGATCAGCTAATTTATTGGCCTAATTAATAATAATGGTGATTTTAATATGATTGATTTTTATTTCTCTTATAGAAGTCCATACTCTTATCTTATCCTTCCAAGAATGCTGAAATTAAAAAATGATCATGGAATAAATATAAATTTTAAAATTGTGTATCCAATTGCCATTAGAATGCCAGAATGGTTTGATAATAAAAATATTTTTTTCTTTATTCCTTTTGTAAGAGACTTTAAAAGAAAAGCAAAGGATTTAAATATGCCATTAAATATGCCTATTAAACCAGATCCAATAAGACAAAATACTATTACTGGGAAAATTTCAAAACATCAACCATACATTTTTGATATATGTCACATAGGTCAACTTATGTCTCAAAGAGGAAAAGGTATCGAGTTTGCCTTCGAACTTTCTACGCTGATATGGAGTGTAAAAAATTGGAATGATGATAAGTTGCTAGAAAAGCTTTTAAGTGACTTTGGTGAAGATCTGAATGAAGTTCGAGAAGCTATAAAAATTAATGAAAAACAAATAATTGAAGAAATAAAACTTAATCAGGATGATCAAAAAAATGCTGGTCATCACGGTGTACCTTTGAATGTTTATAAAGGAAAGTATTATTTTGGACAAGACGATCCATTTAATGATTTAATAAATGAACTAATAAAAGATAATATAATTAATGACTTCAAATGATAATACTAAGGACACCTGATAAATATTTTAAAAATATTAAAGGATATCCTTTTAAACCTATATATACAGAAATCTCTGCACAAGATGGTTCTTCAATAAGAATTCATCATATTGATGAGGGTCCAACAGATGGTCCAATTCTATTAGCAATGCATGGTCAACCTGTTTGGAGTTATCTGTATTCAAAAATGATTCCAATTTTAAATAGTTATGGAATAAGAGTTATTGCTCCAGATTTAGTTGGATATGGAAAATCTGATAAGCCATCTCGAAGAGAAGATTACAGTTACCAATTACAAGTTGATTGGATGAATCAATGGTTAATTAAAAATAATTATAAAAATCTTACATTTTTTGGACAAGATTGGGGAGGCTTAATTGGACTTAGAATGGTTGCTGATAATCCAGAAAAATTTATTAAAATTTCAATGGGAAATACAGGTCTCCCATATAGTCCTGAAACACCAACTGATGTCCTTGATAAAATTAAAGAATTTAGAGACAGTAAATTAAAACTAACTCCAATGACTATGGCAAAAGAAGTTTCAAAGATGGATTCAAAGAAAACACATCCTGCACTTAAGTTCATGTACTGGCAGAAATTTTGTTGGGACACAAAAGATCTTCCAGTTGGATTAGTTAGCTCAACTATGATGGAAAGATTATCTAATACAAAATTATCAATGCACTATTTCATGCATAGCTTAGGATTATCAAAAATTTCTCCTTTTATGAGTGATTTAATGAAAGCTTTTGAAGCACCCTTCCCTTCGCCAAAATATAAAATGGGTTGTCGTGCTATGCCGAGCCATGTACCTATTATAAAAGATCAATCCTTAAAAGCTGTTGCTAAAGCAAGAAATTTTTTTAAAAATACAGATAAGCCATTTCTTTCTGTATTTGCTGGAAATGATCCAGTCACTAACGCAATGGAGAAAGATGTTTTAAAAATGGTACCTAATGCAATAAAAGCACCTCATATTGGAGGAGGACACTTTTTTCAATGGACTAAACCAAAAGAATTATCTAAAGTATTATCAAAATTTATTAAAAGTTAAAATGATTAAATTATTCACAGCCCCCACCCCAAATGGCCACAAAGTTTCATGCACTCTTGAGGCATTAAATCTAGATTATCAAGCACACCTGGTTAATTTGTCAGAAGGTGAGCAAAAAAAACCTGATTTTTTAAAAATATCACCTAATGGAAGAATTCCTGCAATTATTGATACATCTAATAATTTATCTGTTTTTGAATCAGGAGCTATAATGATTTATCTTGCTGATAAAGCAAACAAATTAATAAGCCAAGATCCTATCAAAAGATCAAAAATAACTGAATGGCTTATGTTTCAAATGGGTGGAGTTGGTCCAATGATGGGTCAAGCTAATGTCTTCTTTAGATATTTTCCAGAAAAAATTCAGCCTGCGATTGATAGATATCAAAATGAATCAAGAAGATTATTTGAGGTTTTAAATAATCACTTGCAAGAAAATGAATGGTTAGCTGGAGAATATTCAATAGCTGATATTGCCAATTGGTGTTGGGTTAGAACACATAAATGGTCAGGAGTATCAATTGATGGTTTAGAAAATTTAGATAGGTGGAAAAACGCTATGTATGATCAACCTGGAATGTTAAAAGGTATAAAGGTTCCAGTTGAAATTGACATGGAAAAAAACCTAAAGGATAAAGACAAAACAAAAGAGTTTATAAAAAATGCTCAAAAAATGGTTAAAAAATAAGGAGTAACCTATGATAAAGCTGTATTTAACACCAGGAACAAGAGCAGGAAGAGTGGCATGGCTTCTTGAAGAGCTTAATATTCAGTATGATTTAGAAATACTTCCATTTACGAAAGAAGGGCTAAAATCTCCCGAGCATAGGTCTAGGCATGCTTTAGGTAGAGTTCCAGTTATTGAAGATGGAGATATTTCAATTTTTGAATCTGGCGCAATTATTCAGTACATAATTGATAAATATGGTGATGGTAGGCTTAAACCGGATGTAAATTCTGATCAATATCCATACTATCTTCAATGGTTTCACTTCTGTGAAGGCATGGTGATGCCTCCAATGAATCAAATAGTAGTTCAAACAGTCCTACTACCTCCTGATAGAAGAGATGAAACGGTTTTAAATCAAGCAAAAAATTTACTTTCAAAATCTTTATCTCCTATAAATGATTTTTTAGATGATAAGGATTATTTAATTGGAGAGTTTTCTGCAGCCGATTGTATGCTGGGTCATTCATGTTATATGGCAAACAGATTGGGCTGTGTAAATGATGAAATGACTAACATAAAAAAGTATGTAGCTAATATTGAGTCTAGAAAAGCATTTCAAAAAGCAATTAAACTTGGTGAAGAAACAGGCAATCCAATTGGATAGAATCTAATGTTAGATTCTATAAAAGTATTTGGTAATGTAGGATCTCCATACACTCAAAAAATACTATCGCTTCTAAGATATAGAAATATCCCTTATACAGTTTCATGGGGAGATGTTGTTCAAAATTTGTCTTTTCTAAATATAGAACCTCCAAAGCCTGTTTTATTACCTACAATGGTATTCAAAGATAATAATGGTTCAAATATTTGTAAGACTGATACAACTCCAATAATAAGATATCTAGAGGATATATATAAAGAAAAATCTGTGATACCACCCTCTCCTATTTTAAATTTTCTTAATTACTTACTTGAAGATTTTGCAGACGAGTGGACTACAAAATATATGTTTCATTATAGATGGTATTTTAATGAAGATGCTGAAAATGCAAAAAAAATGTTAGTACTTCAACATAAAATAGATATTGATGATGACTCAATGAATAAATTTGGTGACATTATTGCAGATAGACAAATTAATAGGTTGTGGGTTGTTGGATCAAATGACGATACAGCAAGTCTTATTGATCAAAGTTATAAACGATATTTATTATTAATGGAAAAACATTTAAGATTTTTGCCTTTTATGTTTGGACAGCGTCCTTCGTCATCAGATTTTGGTTTATACGGACAACTTACCCAACTTGTAGGATTTGATCCTACACCTAGAAATATTGCATATAAAAATTCACCAAGAACCATTTCACGGGTAAATATAATGTCTGATTTGTCTGGCTTACATGATAGTGGAGGAATTGGTGAATTTTTTGGAGTGAGTGAGAATGAAGCGAAAAATAAAAGTAAATTAAATTACTTTAAAGATCATAATTATGGCTGGATCGATATAGATAATATGCCTAAAACATTAATAGATATATTTTATGAAGTTGGTAAAGTTTATATTCCATGTCTTATTGCAAATGCAAAAGCATATGAAAGTGGCGATGAGATTTGGGAAACATCAATAGATGGTTCAATTTGGAAACAAAAAACATTTCCCTATCAAGTGAAGTGTCTAAATTGTATAAAGGATGAATTTAATAAATTATCAACTAATGACAAAAAAACTACTATAAATTTGATAAACGGTAGTGGTTGTGAAGAAATATTAGGCTAATTTTTCTGATCTATAATGATAAAAGAAAAATATTGTAGATATAGCTGTCAATAAATGCCAAATTCCATGAGCTTGAATAAATGAATCTGGATTACAAAACTCTGAATTTGGATTGATGGTTAAATTTCCTTGAAGCCATATTAACCATGCGGCAATATATGCAGTCATACCTGCAAAGTACCATATATATGTTCTTGATCTATTTGGTTTCTTATTTGCAAGAAGTCCAGGTAGCCAAAAAAAGATTATCCACCAATACTGATCAATATTTTCAAACACCTCAGAAGGAAATATTCCAAAAATCATCATTACCAAGAAACCAACAAAACCTGAAATAAATCTCATGCTTGGAGACCAAAATCTATACAAGAACTCACTTATTACCCACAGACCTATCGAAACACCAAATAAATCTAAACCAATACCCATACCATGACCAAACAGCCCTCTCATAACAGCATAAAATATAACTATCAAGACATATACATTTAAAAATGTATTAACAGACCAATCTGACATTCTATATAAGTTATATAACCATGGAATAATTATATACATAACCATACTTAAGTTATCAGCCCAACCCCCCCATTCTGTATTTGTTCCATGCATCATCATGGAGCCAGGACCTAAATAGACTACTGTTACACCATAAAGAATAGTAATTTTGTTTAACCCAGAAAAATCATTAAAAGACGATTCATTTGATACTGTATACAAGATGTAAAGACCAGCGATCATAAAGCCCAAATTTGTTAATGTATTTATGGGCTCTCTGAAGACTCCAGCACTAATTCTTTCGCACCACCTAGATGCTTCACCAATAAAACTCAGTGATTCATCAGATTGAATAAGTTGAAAATAGCTTAGTAAATAAAATACTACAAGAAATATAATACTTACTAATAAAGTTATTATAAATGCGTTTTCTTTTTTTAAAATATTAAACAATTAATTATTTTATAAAGCGCCTTCAAGTTCGGGTAAGGCATTAAATAAATCTGCAACTAGTCCATAATCAGCAACCTGAAATATTGGGGCATCTTCATCTTTATTAATAGCAACAATTACTTTTGAGTCTTTCATACCAGCAAGGTGTTGAATAGCACCTGAAATGCCAACAGCAATATATAAATCTGGAGCAACTATTTTTCCAGTCTGACCTACTTGATAATCATTAGGAACAAAACCTGCATCAACTGCTGCTCTTGATGCTCCTACAGCTGCGCCAAGTTTATCAGCTATAGAATCTAATAAATGGAAGTTATCTCCAGACTGCATACCTCTTCCACCAGAAATTACAATATTTGCAGCAGTAAGTTCTGGTCTATCACTTTGTGCTAATTGTTCGCCTACAAATTTACATATATTTGATGGGCCCTCATCATTAATTTCAATTACATCAACATCTGTATTACTTTTTGTAACAGCATCAAATGCGGTAGACCTTACAGTAATAATTTTTACACTATCATTTGATTTAACAGTCGCGATACAACTTCCAGCATAGATTGGTCTTTTGAAAGTATCATCTGATTCAACAGAGATAATATCTGATATCTGTTGTGAGTCTAATTTAGCAGCAATTCTTGGCATAAGATTTTTACCAAATGTTGAAGCAGGAGCAAGAATATGTGTAAATCCATCACAGTTTGAAAGAACTAATGTTGAGAAATCCTCTGCAATTGCATTTAAATAAGTTTCACTATCACATTTTAAAACTTTGGTTACATTATCAAGTGTTTGGCACTCACTAACAACAGCATCAATATTTGAGCCTGCGACTAATATTGAAATATCGCCAGTAAGAGATGTTGCTGCAGTTACTGTGTTTAGTGTAGATCCTTTTAGGGAATTATTATCATGTTCTGCTATAACTAGAATACTCATTGAATCACCTTTGCTTCATTTTTTAACTTATCAATTAAATCATCTACTGTCTCAACCATAACACCAGCTTCCCTTGAGGGTGGAAGCTCTACAGACAATAGTTCAGTTCTTGAGCTTAAATCAAGACCAAGATCAACTACGGGTATAACATTTAGCTCCTTTTTCTTAGCTTTCATAATATTTGGTAATGATGCATATCTTGGTTCATTTAATCTAAGGTCTGTGGTTACTATTGAAGGAATTTTAAGTTCAAGTGTTTGCAAACCTCCATCAATTTCTCTAGTAACAGTAATAAATGAATCACTTATTGAAACTTCAGATGCATTAGTGGCTTGGGGATAATCTAGCAACGCTCCTAACATTTGACCCGTTTGATTATTGTCACCATCAATAGCTTGTTTGCCCAATATAATTAAGTCTGGTTTTTCATCTTCGATAATTTTTTGAAGAACTTTAGCAATTGCAAGAGGCTCTAGAAGTGAATCAGTTTCAATTAAAGTTGCTCTATCAGCTCCGAGTGCTAATGCTGTTCTTAGCTGCTCTTGTGTTTCTAATTTTCCTACTGAAACAGCAATAACTTCAGATGCTTGGCCAGCCTCTTTAATTTTAACTGCTTCTTCTAATGCAATTTCACAAAATGGGTTTACTGCCATTTTTACATTATTAAGATCAACTTGAGAATTGTCTGCAGTAGGTCTTACTTTTACGTTATAGTCGACAACTCTTTTTATTGGTACTAAAATTTTCATAAAGGTTCAATTAATTTGTAACTTGTAAATTGTACTTATTTATATGTATATTTAATATAAGAATTGATTATTTTTATATATTTTTAATATAAATAGAACTTATAATATAGTATAATTATAATGTATTTTTAAATACTATTACAATAACTAATCTTATGCACAGAGAAGAAATGGAGTATGACGTTGTAATTGTTGGAGGTGGTCCGTCAGGCCTTGCTACAGCAATACAATTTGCTCAACTAAATAAAAAAAATAATACAAATTTATCAATATGTTTGCTTGAGAAAGGTTCTGAAATTGGTGCTCATATACTTTCAGGTAATGTTTTTCAGCCTAATGCACTAGATGAATTAATACCTAATTGGAAGGATCTGGGAGCACCGTTAAATGTACCAGTGAAAAAAGATAAAATTATGTATCTACTAAAAAGTATTGGCATACCAGTTCCTGCTTTTTTTATGCCAAATATGAAAAATCATGGTAATTATATTATTAGTCTTGCGAACTTATGTAGGTGGCTTGGAACCCAAGCAGAAAATTTAGGTGTTGAAGTTTTTCCTGGCTTTCCTGCAAGTAAACTATTATTCGAAGATAATAAAGTTATCGGTGTTCAAACTGGCGATATGGGTGTATCTGAGTCTGGTGATCTAAAAGATGGGCATGAGCCTGGAATAAACATAAAAGCTAAATTAACTATTCTAGGTGAAGGATGCCGAGGTCATTTAGGTAAGCAAATTATAGAAAAATTTAAATTATCTGAAGGTAAAGATCCACAACATTATGGTATTGGTTTCAAAGAAGTGTGGAAACTAAAGCCTGAACTTCACGAAGAAGGTTTAGTAATCCATACAAATGGATGGCCGACCACAGATATGGCTGCTGGCTCATATTTTTATCATGGTGAAAATAATGAAGCTTATATTGGTTTTGTAGTTCCTTTAGACTACAAAAATCCACATTTAAGTCCATTTGATGAGTTTCAAAGATGGAAAACACATCCATCAATTAAGAAATATCTTTTGAACGGTGAAAGAATTTCATATGGAGCAAGGGCTTTAATTAAGGGTGGTATTCAGTCACTACCTCAGATGGAGTTTCCTGGTGGTTTATTAATTGGCTGTAATGCAGGTACATTAATTTTTTCAAAAATAAAAGGTTCACATACCGCAATGAAATCAGGCCAACTGGCTGGAGAATATGCTTATGAAAAACTTAATGGAGTTCAAGTCGATTCATATGATGAAAAAATCCAAAAATCATGGATACACGAAGAACTTTATAAATCTAGAAACTTTGGTCCCCTATTCCATAAATATGGGGCTTTGTTTGGTGCTGCTTTAAACGTTATTGATCAATTTATCTTTAGAGGAAATCTTCCTTTTACTCTTAACCATCCAATACCTGATCATGCATGTTTAAAGAAATCAGAAGAAATGCCAAAAATTGATTATCCTAAACCAGACGGAGTAATATCATTTGATAAACTTTCTTCTGTATATCTTTCAAATACTAATCATGAAGAAGATCAGCCATGTCATTTACAGCTAAAAGATCCAACTATTCCAATTAATATAAATCTACCAATGTATGATGAGCCCGCGCAAAGGTATTGTCCTGCAGGTGTTTATGAGGTTGTTGAAAAAAACAACGAAAAGAAATTTGTAATAAATGCTCAAAATTGTGTTCACTGTAAAACATGTGATATTAAAGATCCTTCACAAAATATAACTTGGGTCTCACCTGAGGGACCTGGTGGTCCAAATTATCCTAATATGTGATTAATGAAAAATAATATTTTATTAATATTATCTTTTGCTATTACATCATGTGTAACATCTGAAAAACTGGATGATAAAGTAATAACCACCATAGATGAAAGTAATGTTATCCAAAAAATAATAGAAGTTAACGAAAATGATGAATTTCTTGAATTTCTTGATCAAGATTGGAATAAAAATCTAAATGAAAGTCCATTATTTGCTTCTTATGTAGGAGATAAAAGATTAAATGATAAGATTAATCCAAATACTATTGAGCAATATTTAGCAGAAAGAAAATCAGAGATTGAATCATTAAATCAATTACAAAAAATAGATATTTCAAAATTAAATGAAGAAAACAAGCTAAATTATAAATTAAAAGAATTCGGACTTTCTTCTAGTATTGGTCTCACAAATTTTCCTACATATTATTTGAGATTGAATCAAAGGGGCGGTATACAAAGTTTCTACGAAACAGGCAATAGATTAGTCTATTCATCAAAACAAGATTACTTGGATTGGTTTTCAAGATTAAGTCAATTTCCAAAAAATATTTATACCGCCCTAGAAATAAATAAAGAAGGCTTGAAAAAAGGCATAACACAACCAAAAATAATAACTGAAGGTGTTATTAAACAGATTGACGCAATATTGAATGAAGATATAGATAAAAATCCATATCTGAAAGTTTTTATTGATGCAGATAAGTCACTATTTTCATTAAATGAAAAAAGACAACTAATAGATAAAGTGAAAGACTTAATAATTAATGAAATCAATCCAGCATACAAAGCATTGAATAATTTTTTAAAAAGCGAGTATATAGTTAATTCTAGAAAAACAATTGGAATTAGTGATGTGCCTGATGGAAAAAAATATTATGAATATCTAGCAAAATACTATACAACAACAAATCTTACCCCTAATGAGATCCATGAAATAGGCCTGATTGAAATTAAAAGAATCAGATCTGAAATGGAAGACATTATCAAACAAGTAAATTGGGATGGTGACTTTAATTCATTTTTAAATTACCTCAGAACAAGTCCAAGATTTTATTATGATAATTCAGAGGACCTTTTTAATGCTTATTTAATTATGTCGAAGACTATAGATCCGCTTTTAACTAAAATTTTTAAGGTATTTCCAAGAGCTCCTTATGGTGTTATTCCTATTCCAGAAGAATCAGCTCCTTTCACTACAACTGCTTATTATAATAGTCCAAGTCCAGGAAGGCCTGGCTATTTTTATGCAAATTTATATAAACCAGAGTCAAGGCCTAAATACGAGATACCTGTACTAACAGTTCACGAAGCTGTTCCAGGTCATCATTTTCAAATATCCATTGCTCAGGAACTAGAAAACGTTCCAATGTTTAGAAAATATCAAGGCATAACTGCATTTATTGAAGGTTGGGGACTTTATAGTGAAGAATTAGGTGAATATATAGGTATATATGAAGATCCATATAATAAATTTGGCCAACTCACTTATGATATGTGGAGAGCCATAAGATTGGTTGTAGATACAGGAATTCACTACATGGATTGGTCAAGAGAAGATGCCATAAACTTATTTATAGAAAATTCTGCAAAATCAATTCTTGATATAAAT
>MDTC01103150.1_pt1 | contig 12103 bp, 6 predicted proteins | sample 811181 | NCBI WGS metagenome assembly MDTC01 (sample SAMN05326644, study PRJNA326480) | marine metagenome | isolation source: seawater | place: Pacific Ocean: North | collected 2011
GGATTTAAAAAACGCTCGAAAAACTCTTTTCAATTTAATTCAGAGATCTCCACACACATTTTTGCGCCGCGAGAATACTTACTTACTACGCGCATTTATAGTAGTACACATCAAAACAACGTAGTAGGAAGAAAAATATCACGCAAAAACGACGATGGTGTCCTTCAACGCGAGAAACAGAGAAGAAGAAGACGACGATCACGATTTTGATAAAAAAAAACCGATCAGGAGGAAAAATTCGCATGGCAGGAAAACTTGCGCGAGGACGATCCGTGGAAACACGTGAAAGATATCAAAGGGGATTTGCATTACCGAGTGTTGTCGATTCCTCGAAACGCGACGATGAGAGAGATTAAAGCGGCGTATCGGCAAAAAGCGCGCGAACATCATCCGGATAAAGGCGGTTGCAGCGAAACGTTCGATAAAGTGCAAAAAGCGTTCGAGACGTTGTCCTGTCCCAAGAAACGAGAGCAGTACGACAGGTTACAACACGTGACGCAATATCGGTACATACCGGGCGTGACGCAAAGAGCAGTCGGAGGAGAGGATTTACTGTTGGACGATATCGCCCGATTAGGGTTAGAAACAGACGCGAGCACGCAGTTGGTGGTGTTGTGCGAGGTGTGCGGGAGACCGTCGACGAGAGTGTGCATGTGCTCGTTGTATTATTGCGATTTTTGCGAACGGAAGCAACACTGGAAAGGCGAGTTTGGTTTGCACTGGCCGGTGACGCAGAGCGATCGTTTGAAGGTGGATTTGGCAAAAAAAGAGTTGGAGGAGAAGAAAAAAGAAGACGCGAGGAGGTACGAGTTGGAAGATCCAAACTTCAGAGATTCGGCGTCTTTGAGAGAGATTCGCGAGTTCAAAGAACACGCCGCGGAGATTTACGGCGTGAGGAAACGAGATCAAACGAGGGTGTTCGATATGCGTTTGGCGAGATATTACATGTGGGCACAGACGACGCGTCATGTATACGTCGCGATCATGTTACCGACTGGATATAAAGATAAAGAGCTGCACATGGACTTCAGAGGGCAAGTGTTAGTGGTTCAAAGCGAAGACTCGCCTCCGGTGGTGGAAAGACACCTCGCGTTTCAACCGTCGCGCGAGTTTCCCGTGCAAACCATGCAAACGGAGGATAAAAGATTTTTCGTGCTCTCGATTCCGAAAAGCAACATGGGAGAAGATATCAAACAGTGCTTTGAAGGTGATCCAGACTACGCGCGATGCATGCAACCGCCGTATACTTTACACGAATCAAATACTGAAGTCATCATGGAATTTGAACTGCCGTTTTGGATCGACGAGGAAGACGTTCGCGTGGACATTACGAAACGTACCGTTCGCGTTCGCGTGACGAACGAAATCGATACGATACGTCATTTCTGGTGGAAAACGCAAGGGCACGAAGAGTTGCGCAAGAACTGGGAAGCCATCGTTCCTGAAGAGTGCGCGTGGTCTTTAGACGACGAAAGCATAAACTCAAAAGGCGAAAAATGTCGCCTATTGATGATTTGCCTCGCAAAGCCTTTGCCAGATCAAGAAGAGAAAGAATATAAGAAAAACTCGCGCCAAGATAACAGATTTGCATTGGCAAAGTGGGTTGACACTTCAACAACCCAAGAGTCCGGTGTCCGATTCTTTATCGAAGACGAAGACGATTTCGATCTCGAGTCGTTGCTCATATCGATGGTGTTTATGGAAACGGGCTCGTCTTTTGTACCCGTCAAACCAGAATACGCGTATCGCGCACCGTTCGATACTTCGAAAACAATAAGAGACGTAAATTTACTCCCGAAAAGAGTGAAAACGTTGCTGGATAAGATGCTAGACGGAACAGAAGTGTTTGAAAAGAACGAAGAAGAAGGAAGAGGAGAAGGAGGAAACCTCGAGGCGATTGCGAACGAATAAAAAAAAGACAAATTGAGACATGCCGACATTGAATGTAATTCAACTCGCTAAAAATGCGTACTAATAACACTAAATACTAAATATGACTACTAATAAGATGAAGCTAATAATCCTATTGTACTAAAAATCTGGAATGTCTTCATCCGAAAGCTCATCTTCATCCTGCCAAAAGTTTCCTTCCGCTTCAGAATCAGATTCGCGTTCTTCAAAAAATCTGTGTCGATCCGCCACACCAGCGGAAGATAAAAATCTATTATCGTCAGTATTGCCCACCAGTACTTCTTGATCTAATCCAATATACGTGTCTGACATGATAAAGACCGTGATATCTGTAACACTCATACCTCGTGGAAAGTTATCAATTTTTAAAACTGCGTCAAAGGTGTCTGCAAACTGAGCTCGGCGCATTGCCACGAGTTCGCCGGTGCGCCTCTTTTCCCCTAACACGATCCACCAACCTTCGTCTTTCTGTTTCGGAAATCTCGGCGCGTACGCCCTAGGTGCGGTTTTACGTCCCGATTTCTTACCAGAACGTTTCAACGATACTTTCACAGAAACATTGCGACGTCCATCGCTGCTGTTGACTTTATCTTCCACTAAAGTGGCTTTCACGTCTAACAGCGGGAGGTTTGCGCAGACGTTGTAAATCGCCTCACTTTTAGATTTCGAGAGACCAGCCTTTGACATAGCCTCAAAGAATGCGCTCTTGCGGTGAATAGCCAGAAACACGAGCTGTGGAAGACACGTTATCTTTGAAAAGCGTTCCAATTTAGAAACCTCCTCGTCGGCAATTTTTGGTAATAGGAGCAAAGAGTTGTCGTTTATGGAGAGCCCTTGAATAATCATTTGCGTCAAGTTCATTATTGATAACGCTGTCGACAACCATCCAGCTTCGCTGACTATTTCCGTCATAGCTTGCAGAATTCTTTGCGATTGGTCGAGTACAGACTTCGTATCCGTATGGTAATCCGACATTGGTAAAGGAAGTCGTAAAAAGTGCGCCTGGAAGAGTAAAGAAGCCTTGACGTGCGGGTCGTCGTACGCTCGTCGATCGACTTGATAACCTCCAGCTTTGAGGACATTTATCGCTAAATCTGCGTTTAACTTATCTTCGTTATGACGAACCGGGATTTCATCGTATTCTGCAACATCACACAAGGTTGTCAAAACATCCTCTAAAGTGTTCGATTTCTTCAAACGTTTGGAGAAAACAGCCATGGTTTTGAAATTTAAGTAATAGAAACTCGCAATTCTGCCGAGCATTAAAGGTTTAATGGAATCATCTTCGTCGTTAATAGCGAGACATTTTGCACTCGCGAGCGTTTCCATGGTGTTTTCAACCATTTCTGATAGGTATGAGTTCACGGTTTCGTGATTCGTATCCTCGAGGTTGTAATAGGTTGGATTTTTCATGGCGCGACGGAAGAAATACGTCCACGTTAGGTAATCCACGGCGTCTTGCTTCGATTTTATAGCTCCACCAACGACCTCGGCGTTGAAGTGATCTTCTAAACATTCATTAAAGCTTGATTCCACTGGAAATGGTTCGTACAAGAACTTTTTGTAAAAATTCTTCTTCGGTTCGTGTACGAGAACGACGCAACAGCCGCTTTTATCAAACTGCGGACGCCCAGCTCTCCCCATCATCTGCAACACATCGGTGATGGGAAAGTCTTGGTAACGTTTTGTTTTCCCGTCGTAAAACTCAGTTCCTTTAATAACAACCAAATGCGCTGGTAAGTTCACGCCCCAAGCTAGAGTAGATGTCGACACCAACACTTGAATTTTACATTCTGCAAATAACTGCTCCGCGACGCCGCGATCTTCCGGGGAAAGACCCGCGTGGTGTAAACCAATACCGAATTGCAACGTATGCTTCAAAGCTGGATCTTGAATCTTCGCGATTCTTTGCTCCAGTTCTTCACTGTTGCAGTGCACAAAAGCATCTGGATTTTCGTCAGCAGCTGCGTAGGCAATTAAATCGAGCGCCGTCAATCTCGTTTGTCTTCTCGAGGAGACAAATACCAACGCCGGTTTCAGAGGCGAGTGCGTTCGAATCGCCGCGTAGGTGGGTTTATTCATAGAAAGCATGCGAGGACAATAAAACTTCCCTGGAAAACCTTGAATGTGACATTCGAGTGGCACTGGACGAACAGATGGACGGAAGTTGAACAAACCTTTATCGTTCTCGATACCAAGCCAGTCCCCTAAATCTCTTGCGTTTGCCAAAGCGGTCGATAATCCGACGATGCGAATTTTCGATTTTGTTCGCGCGGAAATATAATTCATTCTAGAAACGATAGCTTCCAAAATTGGTCCGCGATCGGTACCTAAAAGATGAATCTCGTCAATAATGACGAGTTTGACTTTGCTAACGTAAGAGCGGGACTGCCAATTTCGAGAAATACCGTCCCATTTTTCTGGAGTTGCGACGATGATATCCGCACGTAGTAACGCACGCAAATCCGGTGTATAATCGCCAGTAAGTTCTACCATCTTCTTATTCATAGTTGGACAGAAGTACTTCTTCCAATCATCCACGCGCTCGCGAACGAGTGCTTTCAAAGGCGCGATGTAGACAACCTTACTCCCTGGCGGTTCATCTCGAAACATTTTTAGAATTGTAAGTTCCGATGATATCGTTTTCCCCGAACCCGTAGGTGCTCCCAAAAGAACGTTGTGGTTCGTATGGTACAACGTGTGAAACGCTTGCGTTTGAATCGCGTTGAAATGTGTAAACTTCTTTTCATAGAGGGACTCATACGTCGGATTATTGAGCGCGGATCTTGGAAGCGGTTCCAAATCGAGTAGCTCAGTATTCGGCGGCGGTTCCGTCGGTAAAACAATGTCCTCTAAATCGAGTTCTAAGAACGATTCGCATCCTAACCAATACAAATGCGTTGCCCTTAAGAAGTATTGGGGCGGTCGTGGATCAAAAATTGGAATGGTAAACGCCAACGTCATTCTACCTTCTTTGTATTGCTTTTTGCTCAAAGTGAAAGTCTCCGTGTGATAAATGTGCTCATTCACGGGATCCTCCACCCAAATCAACCATTGTTGCGCTTGCCCGTGAACTTCATCTCTCCACATGAACTCAGGCGTAAGGGTTGCGGAAACTCGAAGCACAGAGCGCGTGATCGGCCGAACTACAGCTTCAAGATTGACGTGAGGGAGTTGTTCGACGCAGCGTTTCACTTGCGCTCCAACGACAGCATTGAGTCGCAGTAAATCACCAACTTCCTTTGCACTCATATCGATCAAGCGATCGACGGTGGCATCCTTCTCTTCCAGCTTATAGATTGTCTCTGGCTTCAGAGTATTTTCGAACTGACGTAATGGTGAGTGGTGTGGCCATAATCTTCGATCTACCGCTTTTGAAAGCGTTAACAGTGTTTCTGCCAGCGATGGCCATCCACGCTTAAGCATGAGCTCGAACAAAGCGCGACATATTCTGCTGGCATTTTGAGAAATGTAACTTGAATCTGCAACTAATGAAAACGATTCTAATCGCTTCCGAGATACGTATACTTGCAAGAGTAAATTAACCTTGGCAATTTTATCGCTCATGTCACCTTTAATCTCAATCGGACAGGCGGAACGACGGTTTCTTCGAAGTGCCTCGAGTTCTGGCATTTCATCTTCTCTCGGCGCGATATTTTCAAACTCAGAGGAGTGCGAGATTACGTGCAACACTTCTGGCAAGGACATGTGTCGATTCATCATCTCTTCGAACAATTCCATGGAAGTAACTTTGATGTAGAAGTGCGACGCGATGCGTCCAGCTTCGGTTTGATACAGTTGGCCTGATTGTTCGTCGAAGCGAATCATCTTAGCCTTGTGTAGCTTTCTCGCTGCTGTTTTAATCAAGTTTCTCCGATGCTCGATGAGCCCGGGATCCAAGCGAACTTCATCCCATGTCAAAGCATATCCGAGTGGATTTTGCTCCATTCTCGTGTGTAAGTAAGAGTAACTCAACCACTGCGCGCCTTCGCGGACATTCGTTACGGTTCCTAACACAATTTCGGCGTTCAAATTATCCGCCAAACACTCGATGAATTGCGACTCAATCGGAGTGGAGTGCGTCAACATTGCAACATATTTCGTGAGCTTCTTATGTTCGGTGATAATGACACCCTCACCACTGGTATCGAAACCCGGCCGACCTGCTCTGCCGAAAATTTGCTGTACATCTAGAACACCAAGGTCCTTAAAACCTCCCGCACTCGCGTCGTAGAGCTGCGTTCCCTTGATGATGACTTGATGGGCGGGTAAGTTTACCCCCCATGCTAAAGTTGCCGTACATACTAATACTTTGATCACACCGGCGGCAAACATTTGCTCCACTAACGTCCGATCTTTTCGAAGCATCCCAGCGTTGTGACAGCCAAAACCTTTAAAGAATAATTCTTTCATCTCTTGGTTTCTTGATCGCGACACTTCTCTAGCGAATATCGATTTCTCCTCGTGTGTGTCGTTCTCAAACAACTCGAGTTCGCCTTCTTCTCCCGCTATTTCAGCCAACTGTCGCGCTGTTTTTACCGTATCCTTTCTTGAATGCACAAAGACCATCGCCTGTTTACCCTTACGAAGTGCCTCGCACGCTTTCTTAAAAGCTATTCGAATAGTCACATTCTGACGTTTCATTGCGTTTGTCTCTGAAACGCCAATGAAAACTTGTGTGAGCGGAATCGGTCTGTACGATTGGTCAAATACGAACAAGCCTTTACCTTCGGTGACACCTAAAAACCGCGCAACATCTCTCGGATTGGGCAAAGTTGCCGACAAACCGACAATTCGAATCATTGATTGCGTTTGCTCGACTTGACGACGCGTTCGCGCCACTAGAGTTTCAATGACCGGTCCTCGCTCGTCGTTCAATAAGTGCACTTCATCGATAATAAGGAGTCTGAGAGTGGAGGCTACGGAAACTTCACCACCTTTTCGCGTGATGACGTCCCATTTCTCTGGCGTCGTAACAATAACGTGCGTTTCTTCTAATTCTCTCTTGGAGAGCTGCGTATCGCCAGTTAGTTCTCGACACACCATCCCCAATTCGTCGAGTCGCTTCTGAAACGTCCGCGTGACTTCAGCCGCCAACGCCTTCATCGGCGCCACGTAAACAATCTTGAAATCGTCGTGTTCGTGCAAGCAATTATTCTCTTCGTCAAAATGTTTAGCTATTTCTTGCATCGCGCATAGCATAGCAATATTCGTCTTTCCTGCACCAGTAGGTGCGCATACAAGAACGTTCTCGTTCGACGTATACGCGCACTCAAAAATTTTGGACTGAATACGATTGAATGTCTGAATACCTTTGAACGCAGTTTGAGCCCAAGCCGGGAGATAAGACACAGAAACTTGTAATTCACCGTCTGCCACGGCGTCAGGGATACGCGCAGGTACGTAAATTTCTTCGTAACCTTCCAAGACTTTACGAGTCGTTCCCGGCGGCAGAGCTTTTTTTCCGCCGTCTGTTCCGAGACCTAGTCCGCGCAAACTGTTCAGAATGTCATCCACACTTCCCGGCGCGGCTTCGTTTCTGTTCGGTAGCGGTAACGAATCGTCGCAGAAAGCGCCATAACCAAGTCCAGAATCGTTCGTAAACCATTCTAACAAATATTCTCCATGACCACCAGCAGCGCGTCGTTTATTCCTCCGTTCTTCTTTCTTTCGGATTTTCTCCATCGCGACGTCCGTCGTTGATCGAACGGAGACGGCAGATTTACTTTTCGCATAATCATCCTGGGCAGATTCTTCTGGATCAAACGCTTCTTTTAAAGCTTGCAGCCGTCGTCTGATGGCATCCGCAAGTTGACCTCGTCTTTCGCAAACGCTCGCGACGAGATCAAATCCACCGTCACCGAGTAAATCGAACAACTCAGATGCAACCTGGTCGTCGCTGCTCGAAGTGTTCAAGCACACGCGGCAGATATTTCCGCAAATATCCGTCCAACCTGCAAATGCATCTGAATTCTGATTGTTTTCTCTAAATATTTCGCATTGTTCGCGAAGCCAAGATAGAATTGAGCCAGAGCCGGCTTGAAGAGAAGTTGACACCTCGCTCTCAGTACCTAATGCGTCCAGCTCGTGGAACGAAGGAGTCCTCGACCGTTCTAGCTCTAAAGATGCGAACGCATTCGCGCTATCTAAACCGCGCGTCATATTCGATAAAATTGTAGATTCTAAGCCACTGGATATTTGGTCGCAGTGTTGATTACTGCTGTCAAAGTCATTCGCTCCGTGAAATCTCGGTGGCACGAAAAACATATCCTCCCCGTAATACGCCTCTTTTTTTTCCCCTACTCCCATCGACGTGCCATTCAAATCGCCACCAGTACTACTCGTGCTTCCTACTCTTCTTAGTGCGTTTGCGCTTTGCCAAAAATCTTTCCATCGCTGCGCGGCTTCACCGGTTTCGCTCAACACACCCCCTAGTCTCGCTTTCACAAAACCAAAAGCTTCTCTCTCGTTTCCCCTCCTTTTCCCTTGCACTTTCTTTCTCTCCAATTCCGGCGCGTTCGAATACTCAACGACATCTTCTAAATCTGCCTCCAACTTCCAATCTACATCGCAATTCGTTGCCACCGCTGCATATAAATCTGCCGGCGCTTCTAAAAGTTCATCCGGCGAAATCAAGTCATTCTCCAAACGCAACAACTGTATCGAAGCGTCCGCGACTAAATCGAGCGCGAGCCTCGTCTCCTCGTCAAAATCCTCCAAAGAAGAAGACGAAGTTTTCAAAGCTACATCAGATAACTTCAAAAGTGCCAAATCTCTGTTCTTGGTCGCTTTCTTCGCGGTTTGCCGAAAGGACGAGGATGGTGATGATGTCTTTGTCGTCGCGCTCCCTATTTGCTTTGCACGAGCCACGAACGCTTCATCCACATCGCTCACGTACCAATATCTATCGATACTATCATCGCTTCCATCGCCACTTTTGCCTCCACACCGCGCTCGCAAAAATGTCGTCAGACGCGGTGGTGGTCTTCGAGAGGAAGAGGAGGAGGAGGAGGAGGAGGAAGTTGATAATGGTGCCATCGCGTGTGAGGCAGAGGAAGAAATCACCTAGATATTGAAAAGATGCACTTTCATCTTCATCCGCGCTTCACTCTTCTTCCTTATCATCATCCTTCTTCTTTCGAACGTGTAGAGGCATCGTATCTTTATCTTTCTCTTCTTCTCCTTCTTCTTTTGTGCTTTCTTCGGGGAAGCGCGAGTGTGATTGATCGCTCAAACACTTTTTGTTTTGAGTGTGACGCAAATGCGAGAGGGTTCGAGCTTCCTGCAAAGTCCCCACACTTTTTGAAAAACGAAACCACTCGACGACATCTTAAACATGTCTTCTCGAAGGAACGCCAGCGAGAGCGATAAAGACGAGACATCTAGCGCGTCTCCCTCTTCTAGTCCTTCTACCGCTGCTGCACTCGAAGGCATGGCGGAAGCCATCGAAAAAGGAGCGCATCTCCCCTCCGTGGATGAAAGAATAAAACACGCTTTAGAATGTCCTTGCGTGAAACCATTGAGAGATACGTCGTGCGGAGAAGAGTTCGACATGGCGTTGACGTGTTTTATGAAAGCAGACGAAGCGACGAGAGCGAGCGATTGTGCGGACAGGTTCGTGGCGTTGCACCAGTGCATGGTTAAGCATAGCGAGGAGTTTAAAGAATTCGCGGAGGAGCTGGTGAAACATAAAAACGTCGAAGGTCCAGCGCAAGTGTAATGTGTTCATACGCAGGAGGAAGTTTCTAGCAAGAGATAGATAGATAGATTGAGAAAAATACGCAGGTATATTTCGATGGAGTATGATAGTGATAGTGATATAGTGCGGTAGTGGTAGTAGTAGTAGTAATAGTTTGCAATTCAATTCATTAAATGATATTTATTGTTGTTGTGTTTCGAACGTCGTTTACAACGAAAGCGTCATCCACTGCGCCGCTTTTGCCGATACCGACGCCTTGGCCGTTTTCAGTTTAGCCGCTAAAAGAGCGTCGGCAATCGTAAACGTACTTCCACACACGTAATCGTTCGCGCCTTCCAACGCTTTTTCGACTCTCGTGACAACCTCGTCGACGTTGGCGTGATGGAACAACTCAATAAGAGCTTCGCACTTGGCGTTGTCCTTCGCGGCGGTTGGTAACAACGCGAGACTGGACGCTTGCGTCATCTTCGCGAGATATCTTGCAATAGCCGTAGCTGACGTCAACACAAAATCACCGTCTGCGATCATAGCCGGACCAACGATGTTTTCTGGGTCTGGAAACAATCCTTTCTCTTCCTCCGTGACGTCCACGGCGATGGATTTTTTCGTCGCCGCGGTGTCCGGAAGCTTTGATAGAATCGATTCCAAAGCCATGGACCCGGCACAATCGCCAGCGTTGACAAAAACGCTCAAAGAATTCGCGGAATCCGCACCATTCACTCCACCAAACAACGGTGCCGGCGCCGGTGAAACCGCTACCAAACGTTTCTTCTTGTCTAACTTGCTCACGAACGGAATGAACTCGATGCCGCACATCCAAGGGCGCAACGCGGGAGGTACCACCAACCCGTCTGGGGTTTGCCAGTTCTCCAACAAGCAACACAATGATCTCTCCGTAGCAGTTAACGTCGAATTCAACAAGTGCACGTATGACTTGGTCTTTTCCGGGCCTTTCTGCGGAGCGCCGTAACGAATTTCCAATCGTCTGGATTGGTAATCTGTACAGTTCGAGCAAGACACCAACTCTCGGTGAGTTCTAGAGGACGGAAACCACGCTTCTAAATCGTACTTTTTCGCCGCGGCGTCGTTTAATTCGCCGGAAACTATGTTCACAACGTTATACGGAATGTTCAAAGATTGGTAAAAAGCCTCTGCGTTTCCAATCAATCTGTCCATTTCTTCCCACGAAGCGTTGCCTTCCGGCGTCACGGCTACGAATTGTTCAACCTTCTCGAACTGATGCACGCGAAAGATACCGAGCGTATCTCTCCCGTGACTCCCAACCTCTTTTCTGAAACACGTGGAATACCCAGACAAACGAATGGGTAAATCCTTCTCGTTCAACCATAACTTTCTTAAATACGAGCAGCACGTTTGTTCGCTAGTAGCGATTAAATACTTATCGTCACCTTCTCCGGTCACTTTGTACAACTGCTCGTCGAAATCGGCTAATTGCGCGCACTCTGCCATTCTGTCTTTTCTCATAAAAAATGGCGTCGCTAGCGGAGAATGCCCTCTCGCCGCCAAAAACGACAACGCGTAGTTAATCATCGCTTGGTTCAACAACACCCCGGCGCCTTTCAAATAATACCCTCTCCCTCCAGCCACGTCTGCGCCTTTCTCCAAATCTGCAATATCCAACATTCCAACCAAATCTACGTGATTCGGTAAATCCTCTTCCATTCTTCTTTCCCCCCACGTCGCATGCACCGTGTTAAATTCCTCGTCGTTATTCACCGGCACCGAGTCGTGGACAATATTCCCAATCTTCAACAACAACTCGTTCGTTTCCTGTTCCAAAGTCTTCTCCAGCTCCACGGTGTCTTTTCTAAGCTGGTCCACTCGCTTCACTTCTGGCATCAACTTTTCCGCCTCTTCCTTCTCCCCTGCTTTCATCTTCAACGCCACCGCTTTGTTCGCTTTGTTAAAATCCGCATTCAGCTTATCGAGATCGAATCGAACCGAGCGCCATTGCGCGTCTTTTTCGATGCACTGGTCGACAATTTCCACGGACTTGTACCGACGTTTTTGCGACTCTTTCACGACATCCTGTTTAGATTCAGTAATATTTCGCGCGCACAGAAGAAGTGAATATTATTAATACTCGTCAGTCCTTGATATCAGAAAGAGAGAGAGCTAATAAAAACGAGATGAATAAAAATCCATGTCGGCGCTTTTTCATCAAAAATCGTCTCCAATCATCATCGCACGACGTAAACGACGATGGAATGACGAAGAACAAAGAAAAACATCGACAAAAACAACGAGCAGCGAAAGAGGTGGTATAAAAGTGGTCGCAACAAAACGCACCGGGTCGCCGCCTTTCTCCGGTCTCAATAAGTTTATATCGAGCATATTTTTGTTTTGAGCGTGGTTTTCTGTGCTGTGTTTTTGCAAAAACACTTTCATTTGGGGGAATAAAAAAAGGTTCGTTCACTCCTTTAAGCAGTCCACCCCTCACACATTGCACAGTTTTTGCGCGCATACTTAATA
>MDTC01269703.1_pt1 | contig 12101 bp, 9 predicted proteins | sample 811181 | NCBI WGS metagenome assembly MDTC01 (sample SAMN05326644, study PRJNA326480) | marine metagenome | isolation source: seawater | place: Pacific Ocean: North | collected 2011
GTCTTAAGACAAAGTACCATTGGCGCTGAAAGGCTTGACTGCCGAGTTCGGAATGGGATCGGGTATTACACTTTCGCAATAATCACCAGGCAAGGTTTAATACTAAAATTAAATAACAATGTAAAGATTAATTTCTTATCCTAATATTCAGCAAAACTATGAATTTACAATTAAAGTTAATTCAAATCATTTAATTTTTCTTTGATTTAAGTGCTTTATTAATAACTACATAAAATACCCCAATAAAAAAACCTATTAAAATTGTAAGTATTAGTGTTTGCATTTGATTATTGCTTTGATATTCAAATGAAGTTGCAGATATATTTGCTGAAGCTGCAATGAAATTATCGCCACCTACTGGAGTTCTTGAAAAAAGTAATTTGATCCTATCTAATTTTTTATCTTGTTGAATTGATCTTTTGGCTTGTTCCAAATTAAGTAATCCTGGAATAAATGAATCAATTTCAGTACGACTTTTAATTAATTCTATTTCTTTATTAATCGCTATATATCCTTTTAAATAAAACGGTTGATGTGGCATTTTATTTTCAAATTCTAAATTTTCATAAAATGTTTGGACTTCGTCTGCAATAGTTGGAATTGATATTGTTATTGAATTACTCTCAATACCTAGAGCTTCAGCTATAGCAGCTTGTTCCTTTAAAAATAATAATTTATCTTCAATTTTACTTTCATAATCAACTATAAGATTTTCAATATTTGTAGAAATATCCTCAAGCATATATGTTTTTTGTTGCTCAATAAATGATAATAAACTTTCATACTCTTTTTTTAGATTCTGTTGAACTAACTTATTTGCTTTTTCATTAACATATTGCAAAACAGCTTTCCACTTTTCAATATCATCAAAAGTAAACTGAATACTATATGTAACAACATAGTTATCTTTTTCTCTGTTACCTGAAACTTTCTTAACAATTTTTATTGATGATGCAAGTTTGGTAACAGCCTCATTATATTCTTGCTCATTATTGTATGAATTAATATTTATGAGATTATATTTACGTATTGCATCTTCAAAAATTTTTTTTTCATTAAGAACTTCGGTAAAGAGATTTAAAAAATTTGACTTTGTAAATTTTAGAAACATATCATATTCCAAATTAACGATGTTTCCTAAACCTGCCTCATTAGTTTCATTAATTGTATCTTTATAAATTTCGTTCAAATAAACGGAGCTATTTATAGAGTCATCAAATTTGAATTGATTTTTTAGAGAATTATTTATTGAAACATACCTGCTTTGCTGAAAAGTGGTTATGGGTTTAATTTCAGTTATAGCTGTAAATTTTGTTGTCTTTTTCATAATAGCTTGCTGACCAAATACAACTAATAATGCAACCACTACTATCGCAAATATCTTCCACTTACCCTCTAAAATTATTATTATTAAATCAATTAAATTGATTTCATTATCATTTATTTGTGTAGATTTTGTCATTAAATTAATTAGTTATAAAATTTAACAGTTTTTGAATATAAGAAATTTATAATAAACAATTAAGATTATTGTACAACTTTTTTTTAATTAATTATTAGTTTTTTGGGAATAAATTGATTGAAGATAAAAACCTATTGGTAAACTATAAGTCACCATTAGCCAGTTATGATAAAAATTTCCATTTGGACTAAAAGGCCAAATAGTTATTAATATTCCAGCTAATAAACATACTTGATAATCTGTTAAGTATCTTTTTTGTTTAAAAATTATTGATTTCAATTGTCTTAAACTGGCATACAAAACATAAATCAAAACACTAAATAGAAATAGGAAACCTATAAATCCAGTTTCAGCCAATAATTGTACATAAAAATTATGAGGATGTGTCATACAAGGACCAATACCAGTAGCATACTTCTTATCTTTACAAATTACTCTGAACATTCTTGGACCGTGACCAAAAATAGGTTGATCTTTAAACATATTGTAAGCAGTTCGAATTAGACTATCATGTGCAGGAGTGAAAATAGTTGGCTTAAAATTTGGTTCATCTTGTTTTTTAATTAAACCCATATTTTTAGCAGGATCTTTAAACATTCTATCACTCAAAAATGGTGAGCTAATACTTAAAACACTTATAAAACATAAGGCTATAACAAAAGTCACTAATCTAAATTTTTGATACTCTTTAATTAGAATAACTATGAATAATGTTGAAATATTTAAAAAAAAGAAAGCAGTTCGTTCACTTGACATGTAAATTAATACGTCAACTAAAATGAATAAAATTCCTATAAAATAAATTTCAAATTTATGCTTTTGTTTAATTAAAAATAAGGCAAATAATAATGGAAACAATCTTGATAAATATGAGCCCATGATCAATTCATCGCCAAAGAAAGATGAAACACGATGGCCAGTTAATTTAATTCCAAATAAATTTTCCCCAGTCAAATATTGAAAATAACCATCAATAACTAAAGCTGAAAAACATAAAATCAATGCATAGTAAAAATAATTTAAAATACTTTTGTCTTTATCAATTAAATACCAAATAAAACAACTAAACACACCTATTCTAAAATAAAATAAAGAACTTTTTAAACTAAAAAATGTGTCCTTAGATACGAAGACACTAAGTAAAATACAGTAGAAACAAAATATAAAAAAAATAATTACAGGTTTATTTAAAAAATAATCAAAATTTTTGTTTCTTAAAATATGATATAAAAAAAATAAAGCTGAAGCACTAACAATTAAATCCGGAAAAAAGGGACCCCAAATTAAAAAGGGAATGATAGATACAATTATTAGATTTATTATAACTGTATTTGAATATTTTAAATTATTCATAAAAATTTTAAGACTAAATTGATAACAAATTATTTAGTCTTAATCCTTACAACTTTATTTACTTTACTATCGACTGATGGATAAGATTTTTCTTGTTTTTTAAAAATTTGCTGCCCCTGATAAATATGATCTACAATTTTTGAGTTAGATTGATAAGCTGGAAGTAATTTACCAAGCTTGTATTTTACATCTTCCACCCTGTTATCTTCTAATAAATTGGATAAATCATCTAAATCTATCTTGAGTTGGTTAAATGGAATGAATGGATCTTGCGCTTTTTGAATTTTATCATGGTAAGTATTTTGAGGATTATCTCCTAATAATAATTCTTCATACAATTTTTCACCTGGTCTGAGCCCTGTTATCTTGATTTCAATATCTCCATTTAAATTGTTACTATTTTTAACAGTTAAACCTGAAAGATTTATCATTTTATAAATTAAATCTTTAATTTTTATACTTTCACCCATATCTAAAACAAATACCTCGCAACCTTCAGACATCGCGCCTGCTTGGATTACCAATTGAGAAGCCTCTGTAATTGTCATAAAATACCGAGTAACATCAGGGTGGGTTAAAGTTACAGGGCCTCCTTTTTTTATTTGTTTTTTGAATTTGGGAATTACTGACCCTGATGATTGTAGAACATTACCAAAACGTACAATAGCAAATTTGGTATTTCTTTCTTGATCGTGATAAAGGGCTTGAACACATATTTCAGCTAATCTTTTGCTTGCACCCATTATATTAGTTGCTCTCACAGCTTTATCACTTGAAATTAATACAAAATTTGAAACATTATATTTTATTGCTAACTTAGCAATTAAGAGAGTTCCGATAACATTATTTTTAACACTTTCACAAATATTTTCCTCTACTAAGGGAACGTGTTTGTATGCTGCTGCATGATAAACGGTATCAACTTTAAAAGTTTTAAAAACTTCTTCAACTCTTGATGAATTTTGAATATTAATTAGTAAAGTGATAATATTTAAGTTTGGCATTATATTTTTAATATCTTCACTAATTTTATAAAGAGCAAATTCATTCAATTCTAAAAGTATTAATTGCTTAGGTTTTAATTTTATAATTTGACGACATAATTCAGAGCCAATAGAACCTCCTGCTCCAGTAACTAAAACAACTTTTGAATTTATATTTTTGTTTAATAATTCAAAATTTGGCTGAACTTGCTCCCTACTTAACAAATCTTCAATAGTTAAATCTTTAATATCAGATACTGATATTTTGCCATCTACAATATCTTGAATACTAGGTAAGGTTTTGACTGTTATTTTAAATTTGTTTAAATCATTAATAATTTGATTTCTTTTCAATCGACTAATAGATGGAAGTGCAAGCAAAACAATATCAGTAACTTTAAATTTTAGTAATTCATCTATTTTTGAAGGATCATAAACAGTTTGACCTAATATTGTTTGTTTGTGAAATTGTTTATTGTCATCTAAAAACCCGACTACTTTCATTTCAGGATTATTTTCTAAACTTGATAATAATTGCCTTCCGGCACTTCCTGCTCCATAAATTAATACATTCTTCTTATTTTTAAAATTTGTATAAGAAAAAGTATTTACATATAAATACATAATAATAAGTCTTGAGGCTGAAATTCCTAAAAATAATATTATAGGTTGAATGATACCGATAGATCTTGGTATGCCTTGCAAACCATGAATGCTTGGATCACCCTGAATTCCATAAATACCAACAACTGCAAAATATAATAATCCATAAACGAGTGTAGCAAATGCTACATTTAAAATTATACTTGAGCTTACAAAACGAAACATCGTTTTATATAAACCAAATAACCAAAATATTGGGATCGCGATAAAAATTGAAATTAGTACTGCTAAAATAGTTATATCATTTATATTAATAAATTGTTCTAATCTTAGATAAAAAGCAAGCCAAGTACATAAAATACATAAACCCAAATCTACAACAATCGCAATGATCCTTTTTGCATAACGAGGAAGATTGACTATAATTTTTGATGACTCAGTTAAGATTGACATAATAGTTTCAAAATTAATATTAAACCACAAATTGTAAAAAACAATTAAATTGAAGTTTTAAAATTATAGAAACTATAGAATTAACTAGTATTAATCTAAATAAAGGAGAATTCTAACTTCAGTCTAATCTTTGTAGATTGTGTAATCCAAAATGTCCTTAAATATCTTAGAGCCAACTCCAGTTTTTACATTATTACCAATATTAATATTTGGGTGAATTGATGTGCCTGTGCCTAAGTGAGTAAATTTTCCAACTTTTACGCTTCCAGATAACGAACAATTAGGTGATATATGAGCGAAATCCTCTATTATACAATCATGATCAATTGATGCAGAAGTATTTATAATTACAGCATCTTTAATTAAGGTTCCAGGATTTATTACAGCGTTAGTCATAACACAAGTGCCTTCACCTAAAGAGCTAAATTTACTAATGGTTGCTTGGGGATGAATAAGATTAACAATATTCAAATTAAATTTTTTAAGCCAGCTAATTTTATCAGCTCTTAATCGATTATCTCCAATTGCAACAAAAAAAGCATCATAATTTTTCAGATGTTTGCTTAAATTATCAAAAGTATCAATTACGGTAAATGGAAACTCTTTAATTTCATTTGCACGATCATCAAAAAAATCAATAGTTTCATAATGATTTAATAAAGCAATTTCTCCAACAACTTTTCCATGACCTCCAGATCCAATTATTGCTATGTTTTTACTCATAAAATTTTTTGAAATCTTTATATTGTTTTTTTTTAAATAAAACTAACTCTATTGTTTTAAAAAGTATTTGAATATCTAAAAAAAAACTTAAATTATTCACATAAAAAATATCTAGTTTTATACTTTTATTCCATGATTTTATACCTGAAGCTTCTGGATTTACTTGAGCTAGACCAGTAATACCTGGTTTAACTTTGTGTCTTTTTTTTTCATAGTTAGAGTATTTTTTAAGATATTCTACCAACAAAGGTCTGGGACCCACAAAGCTCATATTATTTTCTAATATATTTAACAATTGTGGCAGTTCATCTAAACCTGTTTTTCGTAAAAAATTTCCCAATGCATTTTGTCTTTTTTTTTCAGAAATATTTTTAGAAGGATCGTATAAGGTTTTAAATTTATATAATGTAAAAATCTTATTATTTAAGCCAGGTCTTTTTTGCATAAAAATTGGAAATCCAATAGTAGGCCACACTAAAAAAAATATTAAAATCATGATAGGTAAAAAAAGTAAAAGTAAAATTAAACTAAAGATTATATCGAATAATCTTTTAAAATATTCTTGATACATAAACTATATATACTTATTTAATATTTTCTTGATAGAATTAATCTCTAACTTCACTTTCTTAATACTAGCATTTGGATTAATCGGAAACATTATACTTGTTTCACCAAGTAATTTTGAATTAATTAATCTTTTCTTGGGATATAATTTTAGCTTCTTAAAAATTTTTTCTCTATAAATTTCAGGACATGCTCCAACACCACAATTAATTTTATTTTTATTAAATTGTTGAATTAATTTATTTTGACTAATTTTATTTTTATTTATGAATAGATTTAAACGATAAAAAGCATGAACATTATGATTATTTTCTTTGGATAAATATGTTTGGTATCTAAAATTTGGTTTTTTAAAAATTTTATATTTTGTATAATAATCTTCTAGTTCATTAATATATAATTTCGCTATCATATTTCTTTTTTTGATTTGCTTATCTAGTGATTTTAACTGCTCTCTACCAATCACAGCTTGTATTTCAGTCATACGATAATTTGACCCAAGGTCATCATGCAACCATTTAAATCCTGTTTGATGATTTTTGAAGTAAACACTTCTGTAATTTTTACCATGATCTTTTAAAGACCATAATTTTAACCAAAGTCTTTTATTATTGGTTGAAATCATTCCACCCTCACCACCTGTAGATATAATTTTATCTTGGCAGAAAGACCAGGTAGATATATCTCCAAATGATCCTGCTTTATTCCCTTTATAAATCGCACCATGAGCTTGTGAACAGTCTTCGATTAAAAAAATTTTGTTTTTTTTAACAAACTTTAAAATTGGGTCCATATCACAAACCAATCCATTTAAATGAACAACAATTATTGCTTTAACTTTTTTATTATAAGCATTTTTAATGCCTTGAATGCTTAAATTGCCATTATTATCTACGTCTGCAAAAATAGGTTTTAATCCTAAATTAAACACACAGCTCGCAGATATAATAAATGATCTTGGTGAAACAATAATTTCGTCTCCCTCTTTTAATCTTAAAGCCTTCAAAGCTAACTCTAAAGCAACACTTCCATTGCTTAAAGTTATTGCATATTTATTGCCTATATATTTAGAAAATTCTTTTTCAAACTCTTTGCACTCATTACCAGTCCAATAATTAACTCTACCTGACTTTAAAACTTGCTGAACTTTTTTCAAAGTATTTTGATTATAACTAGGGTAACTTAGTTTCATGGTATTGTTATCAGTATAGTTGTTTATGTTAAAACTAAAATATATTAATTAATAAATATTTTATTTTGTTGAATTATTTTTGTTAATAAATATTAAAATTATTATCTTAATTATTATAAATTCATTATATCTAAAATACTCTGGTTAACTTTTTTAATTTCATACTTGTTTTTAGCAATTAAAAAGCTTTCATGTGCCATTTTTTTAATGTTTTTGTCTTTTTCTTTAATTAACATCACCATGGCATTTGCAAGAGCTTGTGGGTCTTTTTCTGGGACTAGCAGGCCATTTTTTTTATGAATTACGGTTTCACGACAACCAGGTACATCAGTTGTAATTACTGGTCTTCCTGTTGAAAGTGCTTCAAGTGTTGAGCGTGGAGTGCCTTCACGATAGGAAGGCAATACATAATATCTACAAGATTTTAAAATTAATTTAACTGATTTAATTTTTCCTAAATACTGGATATCACCTTTATTGATCCAAGATTTTAATTCATTGGAACTTATACCAGCTGGGTTTTCATCTAAAAAACCAGCTAGTTGAAAAATGGCATTAGAGAAGCGTGAGCGTACAATTTTTGCTGCTTGAACATACTCTCTCACTCCTTTATCAACTAACAATCTTGAAATCATTAAAAAAATTGGCTTTGATGGTATAGGAGATAAGGGATAAGCATTTAGGTCAACTCCTGAACCATTTATAATTTTCGTTTTTTTCTTATCTTTTATTATATTAAATTTAAGAAATAAATTTTTATCATCTTTATTTTGAAAAATAATTTTTTTCGAATTTTTCAATCCTTCACGATATAGTTTTATAATTATATATTTAAGAATTTTATGTTTAAAAGATTTTTTTGGAATAAAATAATAACCTAATCCAGTTATTAATGGATAATGTCTGATTTGTTTGAAAAATCTTAAAATCAATCCTGTATAAATTACTGGTTTTGCAGTGTAAGAAATAATCATGTCCGGTTTTAATTTTCGTATAATTTTATAAATTTCTATCAAAGAATTATAATCCTGAAATAAATTTAAACTTGTTCTAGAAAGTGAAAATATATTAACTTTAACACCTATTTTTTTTAGTTGTTTTTGTAAGATATTTGAAAAATTTTCTTTAGGAGAAGCAACACTTACTTCATAACCCTTAGATAACAATTTTTTAATCAATGATAATCTAAAATTAATTAATGAAGGACCATAACTTGCAACAAATAATATGTGTTTCATTATTTATTTTTTAACTATTTTTTTCTTTGTCTAACCAAGATTGAAACATAAGAATATCCCATAAATGATGGTGCCAATTTTTTTTCATAGAAATATGTTCTTCCCATATTGTTCTAATATGATTTTGATCAAAATAACCTTCATTTTTTAATCTAGTTTCATTTAATAAGCTCTCTGCCCAGTCTTTAAGTGATCCCCTTAGCCAGTTATCAATTGGAACTCCAAATCCCATTTTTGGTCTTTCAATAATTTTTTTTGGGACATATTTGTTTAAAATTTGTCTCAAAATCCATTTCCCTTGACCATTTTTTAATTTAAATGAGTGTGGTATTTGCCAAGAATATTCTACTATTCTATGATCAAGAAAAGGCGTTCTAACCTCTAGTGAGTTTGCCATAGAAGCTCTGTCTACTTTAACTAAAATATCATCTGGTAAATAGGTTAATGCATCAAATATCATCATTTTTTGTTGATTATCAAATTGATCTAATTCGAACATATAATTAGATAAACGAGTGTCTAGAATTTTACTATTTAAAACAATGCTTGTGGGATCATCAAAATGAGAAGTAAGTTTTAAGTATGCATTACTTAAAGTTTTACATCTCAAAACTCTCGAAAACTTATACATCAGATCACCTAAATTACCCAAATAATTTGATCTTAAAAAAAATTTTAACACTTTATTCCATGCATTAGGGGAAAATGAAGTAATTCTATCTGCTAAAAAATTTCTTAAGGGGAATGGTACCATGGCAATTTTATTCCACCAATTTTTGCTCATTGTGTACCTATTATATCCACAAAATAATTCGTCACCTCCATCGCCAGAAAGTGAGACCTTTACATTATTTTTTGCAAGCTCCGAAACTAAAAAGGTTGGTATTTGTGAAGAATCAGAAAATGGTTCATCATAAATATTAGACAACTTTGGGATTACTTCTTGAGCCATTTTATCAGAAACATAGAATTCTGTATGTTCGGTTCCAAGATATTTTGCTACTTCTTTAGCATATTTAGCTTCATTATAATTTTCTTCATGAAATCCAATGGTAAAAGTTTTCACTGGCTGAACAGATTGTGATTGCATTAACGCAACAATAGATGAAGAGTCTATACCTCCTGATAGAAAAGCTCCCAATGATACATCTGATACCATTTGCTGTTTAATAGTTTTTTTTAATAAATTTTCTAATCCATCTTCAATGTCTGTTTTATCTTTAGCTAGTAAATTACTAGCTCCTGAAACAGCAATATCTTTTAAAGACCAATAAGGTTTAGAATTTGGCAATAAACTTTGCTTTAAATCATTTTCATTTAATTGCAAATAATGTGCAGGCAACAATTTATAAATATTATTATAAATAGAGTAAGGGGCTGGTATGCAATTATGATGTAATTGAAGAGCAATAGCATCTCTATTAATCTCTCCATTAAATGCAGGATGAACTTTTATTGCCTTTAACTCAGATCCAAAAAGAAAAACTTTATTTTCACCTTCTCCTTGCCAACCAAAATAAAGTGGCTTCTCTCCCATGCGATCTCTGGCTATTGTTAAACAACGACTTTTTTGATCCCAAACAGCAAATGCAAACATTCCAACAATATTTTGTAATGTTTTTTCAATACCCCAGAATTCTATTGCTTGTAGCAATGTCTCTGTATCAGAGTTGCCTTTCCAATTAATCGAGGAGTTACTTTTCTCAAGTGCATTTCTAATTTCCAAATGATTATAAATTTCACCATTATATGTCAAAATAAAGCGTTGAGAGTGTGATATCATTGGCTGATGACCAGTTTTGGATAAATCTATAATTGATAATCTTTGATGACCTAAAACAATACCATTATTTTTATCATTCCAAAATCCATTTGAGTCTGGCCCTCGATGATAGATTGCCGAGTTCATTTTTACAATTACATTGTTAAATGTTGAGCCTACTTTTGAATAAAATCCGTTAATTCCACACATTTTTTTTCTAAATTATATAACAATTAAAAAATATTCTATTTTTACTTGAATTTTTCTAAATTTTTTTGATGTTTTAAATTTTTCCATATCTCATAATTTTAAATCTACTTCGTTTGAATTAAACAAATTTTTTAAATCATAAATTACATGATTACTTCTACATAAGTTTTTTATACTCAATAGTCCTAAGGATTTAAATTCATTGTGTGTAACTGCTATCAAAACTGCATCGTAAGTTTTTTGTTTAGGGCTTTGTGTAGGGTAAACTTTATAAATTTCTTTTACCTCTTCTTTGTTTGCCCAAGGATCTTGATAATCTAAATCACATTCAAATTTTTTTAATTCTTTAATAACATTTTGAATACCTGAATTACGAAGATCTGCACAATTTTCTTTAAATGTTAAACCCATAATTAGAATTTTCGCTCCTTTTATTCTAATTTTTTTTTTTTCCATTTTATTAATTAACTGCTGAGCAACATAATTTCCCATATTATCATTTAGTTTCCTACCAGCTAAAATAATCTTGGGTTGGTAACCAATTCTTTCTGCTTTATAAGTGAGATAGTAAGGGTCAACACCAATGCAATGACCACCTACTAAACCAGGTTTAAAAGGTAAAAAATTCCATTTACTTGCTGCAGCATCTAAAACTGAATTTGTATCAATATTCATTTTATTAAAAATTATTGATAATTCATTTACTAAAGCAATATTTAAATCTCGCTGAGTATTTTCAATTACTTTTGCGGCCTCAGCAACTTTTATACTTTGAGCTTTATGAGTGCCAACTGTTATTATTTCATTATATAAATCATCTATTAAATCTGCAATCTCTGGTGTAGATCCTGATGTAATTTTTTTTATTTTTGAAATTGTATGATCTTTATCTCCAGGGTTTATACGTTCAGGACTATATCCACAAAAAAAATCTTTGTTATATTTTAATTGTGAATTTTTCTCTAAAATTGGAACACATACTTCTTCAATACATCCAGGGTAAACTGTAGACTCGTAAATAATTAAGTCTCCTTTATTGATTATTTTACTTGTCATCTCTGAAGCGTTTATTAATGGTCTGAGATCTGGTTTTTTTAATTTATCTATTGGGGTTGGAACAGTAACAATATAACAGTTTGCAGCTTCTAATTCATTAATATCACTAGTGAAACTTAGATTTTTTGAATTTAATAATAATTCTTTATTAAATTCTAAATTTCTGTCTATCCCTGAATTTAACTCTTCAATTCTTTTTTTGTTATTGTCAAAACCAATAACTGTTTTTTTTTTAGCAAACTCTAATGCAAGTGGTAATCCCACATAACCAAGGCCAATAATTGCTATTTTAAGATCTTTACTTTTAATCATATTTTATAATAATCTTTGTACCACTCTACAAATTTTGAAACTCCCTCAATTATTGAAGTAGAGGGTTTATAATTAAATTTTTTTTCTAAATTATCTGTATTAGCGTAAGTGTCTGGTACATCTCCCGGCTGTAATGGTAAAAAATTAATTTTTGCTTTTTTGCCTAAAGTTTTTTCTAAAGCATCAA
>MDTC01099981.1_pt1 | contig 12100 bp, 10 predicted proteins | sample 811181 | NCBI WGS metagenome assembly MDTC01 (sample SAMN05326644, study PRJNA326480) | marine metagenome | isolation source: seawater | place: Pacific Ocean: North | collected 2011
ACGTCTCTAATAATATCCATAGTAAACTGGCCATCAATTAATTCTGACATGCTAGGAACTGTTTTATACTTTTTCCCTGTTTGTTTACATATGTCGACTATCCTTCTCATTTGATCTCCACCTACCGAAGGCATAGTAATTAATAATTCATCATAATTCACATCAAGAGAAAGTAGATCTTTTACGCTACAATATATTTGCTTGCCATGCAGTAGCGCTCCATGTTTCTCGATATTATCATCTACAAATCCTACAATGGAATATTTGTCTCTAGCTATCGTTCTAATCTCCCTAGCAATCTTTTCCCCTGTCCTACCAGCTCCAATAAGAAGTAATGCTTTTTTAGGAGCAAGGATATTGTTTCTATGGTCCTGATAATAGTGACTATAGTAAACTCTTACACATAACCTAGTGGCAATTACTATACTTGTGTTAAAAAAGAAGTACAAAAGAAGGACAGATCTTGGATAGCCTATTACACCATTATAAAAGAATACAAATATTATTGATATAGAAAAAGAGGTTGCTGAAGCGCCCAAAATAGCATATAAATCAAACAAACTAGTATATTTCCAGATTCTAGCATATAGTCCCATGATATGAAAAACCAATATTTGAATTATTATAAACCAAGGAAGCCAGCTTATTAAAACCGTTGAAAATTGAGAAGGGACATTAAATTCAAACCTTATCAAGAACGACAAATATAAACTGCAAAGAGCGGCAGTGCAATCTAAAGCAACGTATTTTATATTTTTATTATTCATATATCACTTGAAAGCAATTGATAAAAATGGCATTTTTTAATTAAAAAAACTAATTAAAAATACATTAAACTTATTTAATTATTAATTAAGGAAACGATTATGTCAATAATTTTATCTTGATCTTTATTAGTTAAGCTTGATCCTGAAGGAAGACAAACACCGCATTCAAAAATATTTTTAGAGTTGTCTTTCATTCCTTCCATTACATACGTTTGATTTTTAAAGAATGGTTGCAAATGCATAGGATTCCATATGGGTCTAGATTCGATATTTTCTACAGCTAGAGCATTTATAATATCGTCTCTGGAAATACCAGCCTTTTTTTCATCAACGGTTAAAGTAGTTAACCATCTATTAGAGACACAACCGTTTATTTCACTGAGGAAATCAAATCCATCGTAGCAAGAAATAGCATTTTTATATTTTTCAAAAATTCCTCTTCGAATATTTACAAACTCCTCGATCGATTTTAATTGACCTCTACCTATCGATGCTAAAAGGTTGCTTAATCTATAATTATAACCAAGCTCATGATGTTCGTAAAAGTTTTTATTTTCTTTCGCCTGATTTGAAAGATAACGAGCCTTTTCAACAAAATTTTTATGTTTAGATAGAAGCATTCCTCCGCTTGAAGTAGTAATAATTTTATTTCCATTAAATGATATAATTGCTATATCTCCAAATGAGCCAACCATTTTCTTTTGAAACCTAGAACCTAAAGCCTCAGCTGCATCTTCAATAATTAACACATTATAATGTTTACAAATTTTTGAAATCAGTTCATAATTACAGCTCTGCCCATATAGATCAACAGTAATCAATGCTTTTGGTTTATGGATTTTTATTGTTTTTTCGATCAAGTAAGGCTCTGCGACCCAACTTTTTTCTCCAACATCAAAAAAAATTGGAATAGCATCCTGATAAAGTATAGAGAATGCAGATGCAGCAAAAGTTAAACTAGGGCAAATCACTTTATCTCCTCTTTTAACTCCTAAAACCTTTAAAGCTAGATGCAATGCTGAAGTTCCAGAGTTTAAGGCTAATGAATAAGGAATTTTTAGATATTTGCTAACCTCTTCCTCAAACATATCTACTTCTGGACCCAATGGTGCTATCCAGTTTGAATCAAAAGCTTGCAATAACAATTTTCTTTCATCTTCTTTCATTGTTGGAGGGGATAGGTATATTCTTTTTTCAGAATTTATCATTTATTACGCTTTCATTATTTTTAATTATCAAATCATTTCTAACTTCTGTTCCAATGTAGATACTAGAGTATATTCCTAAAGTAATACTTTACCAATTTTGAATTTACCTGCTAAACATTTAATTTCTTCTTGATAGGTTAGAAATAAATCACACAAAATATCATCCTTTAAACTTCTCCATTGTTACATGATCTTTTTGACTAATACCTTCCTGCATTATCACTTTTATTAAAGTCATGAGCAAAATTTTTAAATCTAACCAAAAAGAATTATTTTTTATATACCAGATATCAAAATCTAGTTTTTTATTCCAGTCAATACCATTTCGTCCATTAATCTGAGCCCAACCTGTAATTCCAGGTTTAACTGTATGTCTCAAAGAATGTTTTTTTGAGTACAGAGGTAAATATTCTTTTAAAAGAGGCCTCGGACCTACCATACTCATTTCTCCTTTAATTACATTAAAAAAGCTTGGGATTTCATCTAGGCTAGTCTGCCGCAAAAATCTTCCAACTTTTGTAATTCTGTCTTCGTCTTTTTCATCGGCAACTAAATTTTTCATAGTTCTAAACTTATAAAACTTAAAAATTTTTTCCTTATATCCAGGCCGTTCTTGAACAAACAAAATTGGATTTCCCATATTCAGATAAATTAGTGCACTTATAATTACGAATATAGGAAGTAGTAAAAGGATAAGACCAATGGAAAAAAATATATCAAACGTTCGTTTAAAAGTATTATAGGTCTTCATAAAACTTACGTAGTTTTTTTCTAAATTCACTCTGTTCATAATTCGTATTGATATTTTTTCTTGCAACAATACCAATCTCTTTACGTCTTTGTTTTTTAAGTGTTATAAAATATTTCATCAACTTTTGTAATTGTGAAACACTTTTTGCTTCGCATAGCCATCCATTAACTTCATTCATAATTATTTCATTTGATCCAGGTATATCCGTTACTATACACGGTAATCTCATTGCACCAGCCTGCAATAGAACGTTTGGAAATCCTTCCCGATAACTTGGTAAAACCAAACAGTCAGAAATTTGTAAAAAGGGTCTTATATCTTTTTTAAAGCTCTCGTAAAATATATTACAATTATTATCAACACTGTACAAAAAATATTTCTTTAGTTTCTCAGAGTCGATATCACCTAAAATAATTAACCTCACATTAACCGATTCTATTTCATTAAATGAATGAATTAACTCAACTATACCTTTATCCTCATTTATTCTACCCACAAAAATGAAAGAAATTGTTTGATCATTTATTTTAAATTTTGTTTTTAACGATCTTACCTCACGGTTAAGATTGTCATTTGTATTAAAAAAGGTTGTATCGCAGCCTGCAATATTACCATTTCCTATAATTCCAATACTTTTTTTGGTTATGTTGTATTGCATTAATTGACTTTTCACTCCGGCACCTTCTGCTAGAACTTGATTGTTTAAAAAGCATATCAAAGAATCAGCAAATGATAAAATCCTCCTTAATAATCCATTCCTTGATGGAAAAATTAGGCCAGTGAATGTATGAATTCTATTTGGTGTTCTACAGATAAAGCCAGAAATTGCACAAATTAAACCAGCTTTTGGTGTGTAAGAATGTAAAATATTAGGCTTTTGTTTGATAAGTATGAAAATGAGGGAAATAATTGCCATTATATCATGAAAAGGAGCTATGCCCCTTTTTAGGGGAAGCGCGAAATAGTCTAATCCTTGTGTATTTGCATATTTTTTTAGTTCTTTAAGATTACTAGATCCTATACAAACCTTAAGATAATCGTTTAAGAACGCAGGCTGATCTTTAAGAATATAATTAAATGTTTTTATTGATGTTGTTATTATTAATATTTTTTTCTTTTTGGACATGAATCACCAGCTCTAAATTTTTGGCAATAGTTGGAATATCAATTTCTTAAAACAAATGCAACCCAGAGAAGAGGCATAATTATGCAATTAAATAAAACTAAGATTTCTAAAAAGCCTGTTAATGTTAGGAATATTGCAAATATTGCGTTTGTGTAGACTCCAAACATATTACGAAATACGTATTCGTATGGGGATATTTTCTTTTTATTGTTTAACCTCAAGATACCCTTATTACCAAAAATAATCTTTTTTCTCTGTGAAGCAAGAGTAGTAAGAATGAAAAAAATTGAACTTATAAGGGAAATATGAAAAAAATGTTGGTTTAGAAAAGCGTTATCAAATAATAATCCCTTCTCAAATTGAATTCCATAAGCTAGACTTGGAATGAAGAAATAATTTATAAAATCACCACTTACGGCATCATAATATTCCCCTTTCTTACTAGGTTCTCTAACCCTTGCAATATTTCCATCAACGCAGTCCAAAACATGAAAAAGGTTATATAGTAATGGCCCTATAAGTAAAAATCCAGCACTAGAAGCAATTAAAGAAAGAAATCCAACTATAAATCCTATTAAAGTTGCGAAATTAGCAGATACATTTAACCATAGAAAAATAGAAGTGAGAAGAAAAGAAAGAGGTCTAAGCACATAAAATAACCAGAGGCTAACTATCTTATCAGATTGCTTTTTTTCTTTACTATAGCCGTCTTTTATTTTATTTAATAATTTAATATCACCATCCACTTTCTATAATATCTCAGATAAAAAATTTTTTACATCTTCTATTGTAATTTTAACAATGTTATTGTCCATCCTCCCTTTAGTAAAAGATTCATTTGCCAAGAATTGAATATCGTCAGGTGAAACTCCCCAGCCGCTAAGATTAAAAGGAATAATGCTTTTAGGTATATTCGAAATAGAATCTTTTAATTCTAAATTACTTAATCCCAATCGTCTATTTATAAGTGTAAGTTCATTCTCAATCGCGTTTTGATTAAACGTAAGAACTGAATTAATCGTCATTGAAGCAGCAATACCATGAGGGATATTAAAGTGCATAGATAAGGGGTAGCTTATAGAGTGACATGCTGCAGTTTTTGTATTTGAAAAGGCTAAGCCAGCTAGAACAGAAGCCTCGCAAAAAATTTCTCTAATTTTTAAATTTCTTGTATCAGCTTTAAACTTATCAATATTATTAAGAATTTTACATATTGAATCAATTGCATAAGCTGTTGATTTTTTATTTGAATTTTTATTCCAAATTGCCTCAAAACTATGACTTAGGGCATCTAAGATTGTAGAAATGGATATATGTAAAGGAAGTTCTAGTGTTAATGAAGGATCAATAATTGCAATAACTGGATAAAGATTTTTGTTGGAAATAGATAGTTTTTTTTTGTTTTCTTTATCCCAAATTGTTCCCCACATTGTAACCTCGCTTGCTGTACCATGGGTAGTTGGGATAAAAACAGAGAATATTTTATGATGATATGCACATCTAGAAGCAATTAGATCAGTTAAATTATAGCTAGAGGTTGATAGCGACGCCATTGCAACCTTTGCAATATCCATCGATGAACCACCGCCAATGGCAACTACAGAATCAAATGTTTTCCCTTTTAGGAACATTAAAAGATGGTTAGAGTCAACTAAACTAGGATTTTCGCTAAAATGCGAAAATATTCTTTTTTCATTGAAGATATTAAATAAATTTAATCTTTTTATTGTACCTATTGAGCAGACAATAAGAGAGCTATTGCAATTATTTTTTTTTAACTCGTCCTTTAAATCTATTAACCACCTATCAGTCTTTACAATTTTTACTGGATTAAAGTACACTTTAAAAACCTTTTATTTACCCTTAGTAAATGTCATGAATTTTTTTTTGTTGATTATAGGACTGGTGGTAGGTCTCCCTAAATCTTTTCTTGAACCTGGTTTTATTATTATTTCTAAAAATGACGGCCCAAGAGTATTACTAAATTTGGGCAAGACGGCTTCAAGTTTTGATACATTGTTTACAGAAAATACATTCCTAACCCCAATCGAGGAAACATTTTTACAAAAGTCTATATATCGCGCAGCAGTCGGTTGACCTCCTACTGAATCGTGTACCCTGTTGTTCAATAAAATGTGATAAAAGTTTTTTGGCTGTACCATACCCACAGTTGATATCGACCCTAAATGCATTATCATGGATCCATCTCCATCGATACAAAAAACTTTTCGTTTAGGCTTTGCGATTGCAACGCCTAATGCTATACTTGAACAGTGCCCCATTGAACCTACTGTCAGAAAATCAGTATTGTGCTTTTGACCATTTTGCTTTCTAAATTCAAAAATCTCTCTAGAAGCTTTTCCTGTAGTGGAAATTATAATTTCATCATTTAAAAAACTTAAAATAATCTTAAGGGCTTCCTCCCTAGACATTAATTTATTATTAAATTTTTGTTTAATAGTATTTATAGGGTTAAAGGTGTTTTTCTTTACTAATAGAGCTACGGGCCTAGATTCTTCAAGCGAAATATTCATCAAAGCCTTAACTAATCCAGCATAGTTACTTGTTTTACCAGAAATTACTTTGAAAGGTATTGATAGGGTGTCTAAAAGTTCAAGTTGCACGCCCCCTTGTTTTATATGTTGAGGTTCATCTTTTTTACCTGGCTCCCCTCTCCAGCCGATGATCATGAAAATAGGGATAGAATAGACTTGTACATCACATAAGGATAATAAGGGATTTACTGCATTACCAAGGCCTGAATTCTGCATATACACTACAGGTAACCTTCCCTTTGCTAAATAGTTTCCCGAAGCTAAAGCAATTGCGTTACCTTCATTTGCAGCTACAATATGATCTACATTGTTTACTTTGTTGTCAAGGCATAAACAAAAATGCTTTAGTAAAGAATCTGGAACACCTGTGAAAAATCTAACTCCATTTTCTACCAATAAGTTCAAAAATTTTTCAGTTGGAATTCCCATCAATCTTTTACTGGAATTAAGTTAATTATATCCTTAATTGGCATACAGTAATCGTTTGAAGCTTCAAGTGACCTACCATGTTCTAAAATAGATTCTGCCGTATTTACCATAGCTGGATAAGCAGATCTTATTAAATGATTAGCATGTATAATAATACTAAACCCCATGTCACTTAATTCCTTTTCACTAAGATGATTATAAGCAGATGGCACAGAAACTAATGGTTTTAAAGTATTCAACTTTTTATAGTAATTGCAAAACTCTTCAATTTCTTTACCATCTTTTTCCTTGCTATGGATCATTATTCCATCTGCTCCAGCATTAATATAAGACTCTGCTCTCTTCAAAGCATCATTAATACCTTTTTTTAAAATTAAGCTTTCTACCCTAGCAATAATCATAAAATCAGCTTTTACTTGACACATTTTACCGAGCTTAAGTTTTTCACAAAATTTATCAATCTGTTCTTGCCGTTGTTCAACGTCAACACCAAATAATGAATTCCGTTTATTGCCAACTTTATCTTCAATAATAATTGCGGATACCCCCAACCTTTCAAGAGTACGAACTCTGTATTCAAAATGTTCTGTTTTACCTCCTGTATCTCCATCAAAAATTATAGGTTTTGTACTAACCTCAAGTATCTCTTCTACAGTATTAAATCGAGAACTAAAGTCTACTAACTCTGTATCTGGTTTCCCCTTAGATGTTGAGTCAGTTAAACTACTTTCCCAAATTCCATCGAATTCTTTTATTTTACCTTTATCTCTAAATTGAGTATTCTCAGCAATTAAAGCGGTAAGACCACTATGAGCTTCTAGAATTCTCACAAATGGTTTTATTTGTAGTAACCTCCTTAATGATTTTACTCTGTCATTAGTAGATATTCCTTTTGAAGAAAATGAATTTTTCAGCATTGATGAAGATATAGAGCTTGTATATTTTGGTTCAATCAATGTACCATCCCACTCTTTCAATGTTTCTATAACTTTTGCCCTTGTTTCTCGCTGAACACCTTCTTTCCAATCATCTCCATGCACTACATAATCAGGTTTTATTTTTTTGAGATTAAAAGTATAGTCTAAGGTGTTTTGTGGCATTACTTTTGAAACACCTTTGATACTTTCAACAATTTTTTTCCTCTCTGCAAAAGTCATTAAAGGGAGTGATTTATAACTAACTATTGCTTCATCTGTTAAGAGTCCGATAATTACTTCACCATGCTTGGCACCTTCATTTATTATGTTTAAATGACCATGATGAATTATATCAGCTGACATTCCTATATAAACCTTTCTGTTTTTTTTCAAGTAATAGTTCCTTTTTTTTCTAAATAGATTTTTTCCATATCTCCAATAATATTATTCCAAGTATATTTTTTTAATATCTTCTTATACCTCAATGAAAACTCTTTTTGACCATCCATAATAATTTCAGATAATTTTTTTGATACTTCTAAATCAGACTCTGGTTTGATGAGATATTTATAATCTTTTCCAATAATATTTGGCACCGAATCCACATTTGTAGAAATAATTTTACATCCGCATGAAATAGCTTCTAGTAAAACCTTAGGAAAGCCTTCCCAAAGCGACGTTAATATAAAAATTTCACTATAATTATATAATTCTATTATTTCTTTTCTAGATTTTTTACCTAACAATAATACCGAATCATTTAAATTTAGTTTTTTAATCTGTTTTTCAATATTAATCCTTAATTGTCCTTCCCCTACAATGACTAATTGGTAATCGGGATGTTCTTTGTGAAACGTAAAAAAACCATTTATTAGATGGTAAAATCCTTTTTGTTTTTCAAGCCTACCTACTGCTAAAATCTGTTTTTTTCTTTCATAGCGATGATTGGTATAAATATTCTCGTTTACAGCATTATTTATACGTTTGAAGTTAGAAGAATATTTTGGGTATAGTTTTTTATAATTAGTTATTACGTGAGAAAGAGAAAATGTTGCGGAAAAAACAGAGTTAAAAAGATTCCCTAATAGAGCATTATTATAAATCTTTTCATGCTCATTGCCATGGTATGATATAAAACATTTTTTACCAATGATTTTGCCGTAAAGTGGGACTAAGAAATACATTGGTGAATGAACGTGGATGATATCAATTCTATATTTATGAATAATATAAATCCCTTTTAATGTTAATAAGGAAATAAAAAATACTCTTTTCAACTCATGCAGACATCTTTTTAATCTATTTTTGGGCGAAGGGATGGTTAAAAAATGAGTCATAAACAAAGTTGTGTTTTTTGGTGGTGGGAATGTGTTTCTTGAATAAAAGGGTGCTAGGTAATATGTTTTAATGCTATCCATTCCGCTTATCATATAAGAATTAAGCCCCATACTTTCATGTTCTTTGGTTGGATAACTGCATATTCTTAGTACTTTCTTCATGAAATTTATATTTTATAAAAATGTTAAATATAGGACTTGAATTTTGAACTATTATAAAAACAGATGAAATTAAATTTATAGGAATTGCATTTGTAAAAAAATATTTGGTTTAGAAATTAATTAAATCAAAAGTCTTTTTTATATTCGCTACATATTTATTAATTGTAAAATTTTTTGCTTTTTTCATAGCATTTTTTCCCATTCTATTTCTTAAACCTAAATCATTAATTAAAATATTAATTTTTTCCGCAATCTTATAAGGATCTAAGGCCTTAGGATTTACTAACTCTCCATTTTTGCTGACAACAAATTTAGTTGACTTGAAATTTGCAACTTTAATTGTTGGATCAATTAAGAAACCAGTTGTTCCATCATCGATAATTTCTGGAATGCCATCGACTCTAGATGCTATAGAAGGTATTCCTGCTAGACCAGCTTCGATTAAAACATTTCCGAGCGGCTCTCTTATTGAAGGAAGAATTAATAAATGAGAACTCAATAACAAATCACTAACATCATTAATTACACCAGTGAAAATTATATTTTCTGAAAGTTCATACATTTTTGTCTTTTCTTTTAAATACGGTAGCTTATCTCCTGAACCAACAAAAATAAATCTAACTAATTTATTTTTATTAAGTACTATTTTTGCTACTTCAAAAAGTGTATCAACTCCTTTTATATCAGTAATTCTTCCTATAAAAATAATTTTAAAAAATTCATCCATTGGATTTACTTTTGTCGAATTTCTACTTTTTATTACAACACCATTATGTATTACCGAGACCTCTTTTTTAAAAATTCTTTTTTTTATCATAATTGCTGCTGCATTCGAATTAGCTAAAATTTTATCAGATTGTGCTACCCAAAAATAGAAAAATGGTTTTGATAATGCATTGACACTCCAAATGCTGCCATGCTCATGACAAACAAGATATGACTTATTAAATACAAAGAGTTTGCTGATTCCACCCCAGAGGCTACCTGAAAAATTTTGGCCGTATATAATGTCAATATTATGTTTTTTTATTATCCTCACTAATGATAAACGATAAAAAAGATTATAACTATTATCTGAAGGACAAAATAGTGTGATTCCCAACCGTTCTAAGGTGGTCTTCCTTTTAGAATTAATTCTTAAACAAAAGACATAATGTTCGTAATTCTGCCATTTTACAGCTTTACTAATAAAATGCATGAACATTACTTCAACACCACCCATTTTTGATAGGTCTACAATATGTAGAACCTTAATCATTTTTCTTTTTTAAATAAAGCATATATACCACTTGCCTGAAAATAGGCTAACCTATTTTTCTCAAGAAATAAATCAAAATATTTTAATGGGAAAGTGATCCAATTTGCAAGTATACTGGAAATTATAAATAACTTTTTGCTTCCAAACGAAAATAAAGTTGATAAAAATATTCTAAATGATAAGGAGAATGCCGAGGCTGGACCTACCGCGATACCTTCTTCTTGAGTAGTGAAATTTTCGAACACATCCTTTAAACCTGCATGAGTAAAACGAAAATAGTCGTGTGGATGTGCGTGATAAGTTTGCATGAATGGAACTTCACAATAAACTAATCCACCAGTTTTTAAAACTCTATATATTTCTTTTACATTTTCTGCAGTTTTTGGAGTGTGCTCAAGTACAGCTTGAGAAATAATTAGATCTACAGAATTATCTCTAAAAGGCAACGATCTAGAATCAGCAATTAAGTCAACATTATTTGTCAATTCTATATCAATATTAATAAGTCTTTCTGAATAATTTGTGTTCCCTGCACCAATATTGATAGTAACGGCGTTGTCTGGTAATTGATTTATCAAGTTAGGAATTCTATTCCTGCTTTCAGCTGTTTTAAAGGTATGAGAAAATATCAACTTTTTATAGATAGCTTTGATCATACGAATGGAATTTTGATCATCATTTTTATTATTTTTTAAAACATCTTGCTGTAAGGTTTGGGTAAGAAGAATAGGTATTTGATTTTGAATAATAAACTGTTCGTTACATGCTTTGCATAAAAGAAAAGAAGTTTGCTTATTTAAATTACCTTTGCAAAGTGGACAACATATTAGCATGCTTATTTTTTTTGGAAATAAGTTTTTATTCATTTTTTTCATCTGAAAGATATTTTGGAACGATTTTTTTATACATAAGCTTTTTATACTCCTGAACGAAAACAGGCCCAACTGAATCGATCGAAAAATTTTCTTCAACAAATTTTCTACCATTTTCTGACATTATAATCCGAAGGGTTTTATTATCTACTACTTTATCAATAGCATTTGCAAGTGCATTAGCATCCTCTTCTACTAGAATACCATTTTTACCATCTTTAATAATCTCTTCAGGTCCACCACATTTTGTAGATATCACTGGAGTTCCACAAGCCAAAGATTCTGCTAGAACCATTCCAAAACCTTCCTCTTTGGAGGGTAAAACGGTTACAAGAGCATTTGCAAAAAATTGAAAATTATCTTCAACTTCTCCAATAAAATCAACTTTTCCCTTTATTTTTAAATTGTCACAACAGCTTTTATATTTATCTAAAAATCCATTTGTTTTCCCAACAAGCTTTAAACGTATCTTTTTATGTTTTCTACTGGCTATAGAAAATGCATTTAATAAAAGAGGAATATTTTTTCTAGGACTAAAAATTCCAACAAAAAGAATATAAGGATCATCTTTATCTCTTTCCTTGTGTGGAACAAATCTGTATTTGTTTACATCGATAATTGGATATGCAGGAATAATTTTCAGAAGATCTATTTTTAAATGTAAATTAAGTTTGTTTTTGGTAATTAAAGAATTTGAAAAAATTTTATAAGCTTTTTC
>MDTC01214077.1_pt1 | contig 12100 bp, 9 predicted proteins | sample 811181 | NCBI WGS metagenome assembly MDTC01 (sample SAMN05326644, study PRJNA326480) | marine metagenome | isolation source: seawater | place: Pacific Ocean: North | collected 2011
ATTCTGGAGAGGCTAACAGATGGCACTTTGGTCCCCGCCACAGAAAGAGCCGAATATTTCCCTGTTTCTTATTTAGAGCCGTATTCTGGAAATGAAGCCGCGACTGGCTTTGACCTGGCGTCGAACCCCTCACGCTACGAAGCCCTGAAAATATCCCGAGACAGCGGGAACCCCGTCGCTACCCAGCGAATTGTCCTGGTACAGGAAGTAGGGAACCAATTTGGATTTCTGGTGTTCGTGCCTATATATGAAAAGGGCGCAGTAACTTCAGCATTACGCAACGTAGGACATCTCTTTCGGGCTTCGCCCTGGGGGTTTTCCGTGTCGGAGACCTGGTCATCAACGCCTGGAAAGACGCGGGACTAGACCCTCTACCACCCAGCATGCAACTGGCACTCTCAGACAGTTCTGCACCCGAAGAAATGCAGCCTTTATTTAGCTCTGATATTGGGCAGGATCCCGATTCCGACAGAGCCGGGAATTTGACCGTAAGCGGATCTCTCGGCATCGGTGGGCGGACCTGGGATGCATCGATCTTCACTCTGCAGCAATCCGTTTTCAGCGTCTGGCAGCCGTGGTCTGCACTACTGGCCGGGTTGAGTCTGACCTCGGTTGCATTTGCCTACTTGCTTCTGGCGATGCAACGTGAGTCCAGAACCAAACATCTGGTGGAACAGCGCACCATAGAGTTATCGCAGTCCAACCAACAACTTGCAAATGAGATCTTAGACCGCTCAAGGATCCAGCAGGAATTGGCTGGCCTGTATGAGATCACTAGTATCTTCTCTGCCGAAGGTGACTTTCAGACCAAGGCGACCAATGCTCTGGAAAAGGTTTCCGTCCTGACATCCGCCGACTGGGTGACACTTAGGCTTCCCGGCCCAAGGGAAACAGTGCTAAATCTGGTTGCCGCATCTGGTCCCGCCGTCAAAGAGAGTCCGCCTTTACCGGTATTCACTGAAGCCATGACCATGAGCACTCGAGCTTTCACCGAAGGAATCATCGAAGTAATCGACGATTACGCCGCACGACCCAAAGCTTCCCAATCGTTGGTCGACTTGGGTATGCAGTCCATGGTGTTGCAGCCCATCAAAGCCAACGAACGCACCCTGGGGCTCGTCACTGTCATTTCCAAAGATAAAGATCATTTCAGCCCAGCATTGGTCTACCTCTTAACCTCCGTTGGAGAAGGCCTCGGCGTGCTGCTTGAAAACTCTTTACTTCAGCAAGAGTCCGATAAAGCGCATCAGGCACAGTTAGATCTGGCAGATGAGAACGTTGTGATTGCCGAGATAGGGCGAATACTTGGTTCGTCACTGAACATCAGTGAAGGGTTTGAGATGTTCGCCCTGAAGACCCACAGCTTGGTTACTTTTGACCAATTAGACATCACGGTGATCGATCCGTCAGGTGAATATGACGAAGTGGCGTTCAGCACGGCGTCGGATGGCGGGTTCCCTGGCCCGACTTCGATGCAAGGTTCCATTACCCAGCGTGTGACATCAGATCTCACTGGATTGATCGTCCAGGATCTTCCGGCTAGCGCGATAGCAACAGACTTCTCCTGCCTTGTGTCTTCAGCGAATGATGGGCAGCGCTCTTGGTTAATTGTTCCGCTTATCCACAACGGCGTCGGAATCGGGGCTCTTTTCCTATCATCCGGCAAAGAATCTGCGTTTACCGAAGATGACCTAAATCTTATAACCAGGCTCGGCCACATGATTGCTGGAGCGATCTCAAACGCCAGCCATCATGCACGGCAGATAAAAGCGGAGGAAGCCCTCAGAGAGCGGGAAGCCCGCCTCCACGGCATAGTAGAATCCGCGGTCGACGGGATAGTTACCATCGATGAAGTAGGCATCGTAGCGTCGTTCAATCATGGAGCTGAAACGATCTTCGGGTACTCATCGAACGAGGTTGTGGGACAAAACGTGAAGATGCTGATGCCTATGCCTCATCACGCGGCCCATGACGGTTATCTCAATGCCTACAAGAGAACCGGAGTCAAAAAGATCATAGGTGCCGGCCGCGAAGTTGCAGGCCTACGTAAAGACGGAACAGTGTTCCCTCTGGATCTCTCAGTCAGCGTAGTAGAGTTGGCAGACCGGACCATCTACACGGGGATCATCAGGGACATCACGAAAAGCCATGCCTTGCAACGGGAGATAGGGCAACGAGCCAAGGAATTGGAAATCGCCTACTCGGAGCTGCAAACCCTGGACCGGATGAAAGACGAATTCATCGCCACTGTCTCCCACGAGTTGCGGACGCCTTTGACCTCGATCAAAGGAGCCGCCGAGATACTCTTGAATTACCAAGATGAGGACCGGGCAACCCAAACAGAATTCTTAAGTATCATCGACAATGAAAGCGACCGTCTCACCAGGTTGATCAACGACGTTCTGGATCTGGCACGAATGGAGTCGGGTGAAACCGTTTGGGACATCTCCACGATAGACCTACAAAGCGTCATTGAGACAGCCATGTACTGTACCCACGCCCTCATTCTGAATAAAGATGTCACAGTAGAAATTGCCGCTGATCATGAACTCCCGGCGGTTGAGGCTGACTCTGACAAGTTGGTCCAAGTGGTGACAAATCTGTTAAGCAACGCCATCAAGTTCACGCCCAACGGCGGCTCAATCCGTTCGGAGTCTCGCTTGGTGCCAGATGAGTCCGCAATCACCGGAGTGAGGATGGTTGAAGTCAGCATTGCGGATACCGGAATCGGCATACCATCTGGTGATGTCCACAAGATATTCGGCCGATTCCAACAGGCAGGTACAACCCTAGCCAACCGCCCCCAAGGAATCGGCCTGGGACTGGCCATCAGCAAAGAGATAATCACCCACCTGGGCGGAGAGATCTGGGTGGAGAGCGAGATTGGAGAAGGGAGCACATTCTTCTTCACTGTACCTTCTGTCCCTACTCCTGCCGGTTAACCCGGCAACAGCCCAGCACCTAGATCGACTACCCCCAAAGAACCGCTGCATCATCGAACGACCTTCCTTGCGTGCGCTCCTTAAGATGAGCGTGTACAATCCGTTGCACCCTTGGCTATTAGGCACGAGCTAGGAGCGCGAGATCGCCATGAAACGCAGCGAAACACGCATTCTCACCACCCATACGGGCAGCCTACCCCGTTCTCCGGAATTACAGGAATTATTGCGCTCCAGACTGGATCCCGGAGACGCCGAGGCCGAGGAATTTCAAACGGGTGTTGAAGAAGGCGTAGCGGACGTGGTGGCCAAACAAGCTGCCATCGGCATCGATGTAATCAATGACGGAGAGCAGGGTCGGGTCCAGTACGCTACCTATGTAAAAGACCGCCTGACCGGTTTCGATGGTGAACAGTTGCTGCGCGCCATACCTCGCATAGACATGCTGGACTTCCCCGAATTCGCGGCCCAGAGCGGCGTTTCATCATCCACAACCATCCCCTGGCCCGCCTGCACCGGCCCCATTGCCTGGAAGGACAAAGACGCCGTCCAACGGGACATTCAACGACTGAAGAATGCAACCTCAGGTGTGCAGGTTGAAGAAGTCTTCATGACGGCCGCCTCCCCCGGTGTGATTGCCAACTTTCTCCACAACGAGCACTACGCCACCGAAGAGGAATACCTGTACGCGTTGGCAGACGTTATGAAAGACGACTACAAAGCCGTCGTCGATTCCGGTCTGCTGCTCCAGATTGACTGCCCAGACCTGGCCATGACCCGAGTCACCCAGTTCTCGCACCTAAGCGAGGACGAGTTTATCAAGATAGTCGAGATGCACGTGGAAGTGCTGCAATACGCGCTGGCCGGAATCGCGCCAGACCGGATGCGCATGCACCTCTGTTGGGGAAACACCGAGGGTCCCCATCACCATGACGTGCCCCTAAAGAAGATCGTGGACATCGTCCTAAAAGCCCCGCCTGGCGCAGTGTCGTTCGAGGGCGCCAATCCCCGCCATGCCCACGAGTGGAAGGTCTGGCAGGACGTGAAACTCCCAGATAGCAAGGTAATCATCCCAGGCGTGTTGGACACCACCACCAACTTCATCGAGCATCCGGAATTGATCGCGGAGCGCATCATCCGCTACGCCAACGTCGTCGGCAAGGAAAACATGATGGTCGGTTCCGATTGCGGCTTTGGCACATCAGCCTGGGGAAGGCGAGTGGAGACCAGGATCGCCTGGGCTAAATTAGAGGCAATGGTCGAGGGTGCAAAACTGGCGAGCCAGGAGCTCTGGTAAAGATTGCCTGACTCCCAAGAAGAACCCGCAAATCTGGGCTCGGCCACTCCGCCGGAACACCCACTGCGGTGGCGCATGCTGGCGTTGCTGTCATTGGCCACAGTCCTGAGCCTGACGGTTTGGTTCAGCACCAACGCCATCGCCCCTGCTCTGGAGGCTGAAAAAGGGTTCTCCACCGGTGACATCGCCTGGCTGACCATCGCCGTCCAGATTGGCTTTGTCATCGGCACCATGCTGATTGCATTCACCAACGTGGCCGATGTGGTCAACACCCGAAAAGTCTTCGCCATCAGCGCGCTATTGGCCGGGTTCTTCAACGCCGCGTTGGTCTTCGTTCCAGGGGGGTTCACCACTGCCCTGGTTCTGCGCATACTGAGCGGCATATTCCTGGGTGGCGTCTACCCGCCAGGGATGAAGATAATCTCCGGTTGGTTCCTCTCCGGGAGGGGAATCGCCATCGGCGTCATGATCGGCGCGTTGACCATCGGTTCCGGCTCACCCCACCTGCTTCGTTCGATCTTTGTTGCTCAATGGGAGATCACCCTGTATCTCAGCGCTGGGCTTGCGGCTCTGGCGGCGGCCATAGTCTATTTCCTGGTGCAAGATGGCCCATTGGACGTCCCAGCAAGAAAATTCAAGCCCGGCTATATCTTGGAAACCGTCAGAGTAGAATCAACCCGGCTGGTCCTGTTTGGCTATCTCGGTCACATGTGGGAGCTTTATGCCATGTGGGCGTGGCTGCCCGCGTTCTTGGCAACGGTCTACGGTACCAAGAGTCTGATCGGAGATTCCTTGGACCTGGCAAGTCTGGTTGCCTTCTTGGTCTTCATATCCGGGGCTGTCGGTTGCGTGGCGGCGGGTATATTCGCCGAGAAGATGGGCCGAACTTCCGTGACCAGTTGGGCGATGGCTATCAGCGGCGGCACAGCGTTATTCATCGGCTTTTTGCCAGTGGAATGGAACATTGTTATCGCCATAGCGGCGATGATCTGGGGGGCGTCGGTGGTGGCGGATTCGGCCCAGTTCTCCACGGCTCTGACCGAATTATCCGATGATGATTACCGGGGGACCGCGCTGGCCTTTCAAACCGGAATCGGCTTCTTGCTGACCATCGCCCCCATCAGGTTGCTGCCGGTGATGGCAGACTCGATCGGTTGGGGGCCAGCCTTTGCGGTGCTGGCCATAGGGCCGGCATTGGGAATCGCCGCAATGCTTCGATTGAGGGCCATGCCGGAGGCTACGGCGATGGCATTAGGGCGGCGTTAGTCCTGCTGGGCAACCCTGAAGTTGAATGTCACAGTTCGGGTGATCGTGCCGTCAAAGTCCTTTTCCGGACCATATTCCTCAGCGGTGAACCTTAGTTCCATACCCAGGCCACGCATGTCATTGGCCAGAGCTTCTACTCGCCGGAGAACCTCGTTAACGTCCTGATCGAGTTCTGATAGATCGTCTTTCGCCATTGGTCTTAAACACCTGACAGGGGTGTCCTCCCCGTTTCGTGGAAAAGACACCCCATTTTGAATTCAGCTATCGGCCAGCAAGATACCGATCAGTAGTAGACGGCGTTACCGGATCCGCCGCCAGCCATGATGACCTCTCCGGTCACGGCCCATGACTTATCCGAAGCCAGGTAGGCCGTCAAGAAGCCGATCTCAGATGCATCAACCATGCGGTTGATATGGTTACCACGGGGTGAGCCGTCGGCGAAGTCCAGAGCTTCCGCCTCTTCGGGAGTCACGCCCAACGCCTTGCCGCGGGCCTCCAGCAGGCTCACAGTGCGCTCGGTCCGGGTGGTACCAGGGTGGATGCAGTTCACGGTGATCCCGAACTTGCCCATCTGTACGGCCAGGGTTTTGGTCAGATGGACCAACGATACGTTCCTGGCGCCGCCGCTGAGATTACCAGCGTTCCTGGCGTTGCCACCGCTGATGTTGATGATCCGGCCCCAGGGCTGTTCCTTCAAGTAAGGGATGGCCGCCCGAGCACAGCGCAAAGCGCCGACATATTTGGTGTCGAAATCGCTGAGCAGCTCATTCTCATCTAGTCCATCGATCGGGCCAACCGCAGAAGGGGAACCGCCTGGCAGCGATGCGCTGTTGACGAGGATGTCCAGTCCACCCAGTTGTTTCACCGCTTCAGCCATGACGCTGTCGACCTGTTCGCGGGAGGTCACATCCAGGGCCATGGGGATTATCCGGCGACCTGTGATGTCTTCAATCTCTTTCGCGGCCTCATCCAACGCTGACTGCGTCCTGGATGCAATCACCACATCGCAGCCCTCTTTGGCCAGTTCTATGGCGATGGCCTTGCCGATACCACGGCTGCCTCCGCCAACAAATGCACGCTTATCTGTCAGTCCAAAGTCCATTTGAAGTCTCCTTCCATTTGGTCAAATCCCAGTCGTTCGCCAGTATGCCGTCCAGTATCGGGGCTGATTCTTGGCGCATTTTACACAACGCCCGATTCTGCGGCAATTAAATCCAACCCATCGCCCCGATGCTGCACCGCAAGAACACGGGCCCACGGCGTAAAAGCACGCTCCTTTCACGTCACAACCGTATGTTGGTAGATGCGAACTGTATGGAACGCACAGTCAGGTTTTTAACTCTCTGTGAAGCCACGTCGGAGGTGAATACCATGGCCATGCCAATGATGGCTGAAAAACCCAGAAATGAGATGGATCATATCCTCACCTACGCACCTGGAACGCAGAGCGTATGCAGTTGCTAGCCGCTCTGGAAGCCATGAAAGGGGAGAGGGCGGAGATCCCTCTGGTGATTGGAGGGAAGCCGCTTCGCACGGGCAAGATCATCAACGTGCCCGCTCCCCACGAACACAATCGATCCCTCGCCCATGCTCATCTCGCCAAGGAGACGGAGCTCCGACAGGCGGTGGAAGCGGCCTGTGCTGCCCACGATGAATGGGCATCTATGGACGGTCACCAGCGGGCGCAGATATTCCTCAAGGCAGCGGATATCCTGTCGGGACCTCGCCAAATCGAGAACATCGCTGCCATCATGATGAACCTGTCAAAGACCCCGTTCGAAGCCGAGATAGACCTGATAGAGCTGGTCGATTTCTGGCGGTTCAACGCCTACTACATGGAATTCTTGTACGACCAGCAACCCAGCAGCGGGCCAGGGGAGAACAACCGGTTCGATTGGCGTCCGTTGGAGGGGTTCATAACAGCAGTGACACCGTTCAACTTCGTAGCCATAGCGGGCAATCTGCCGTCTGCGCCGGCCCAGGTTGGTAACGTGGTCCTCTGGAAACCCTCGCGCTCGGTGATCCTGGCCAACTACTGCATAATGCAGATACTCCAAGAAGCGGGCCTGCCCGATGGCGCGATCAATTTCGTGCCTTCTGAAGCAGCCCATTTCAATAATCCCTTTAACCACCCATCCTTTGCCGGGCTGCACTTCACAGGCAGCTCCGAGACGATGGTCCAGCTATGGCAGCGGATATCTGCAAACTTGAACCTGTACCGGAGCTTCCCGCGAATAGTTGGTGAAGCCGAAGGCAAGGACTTCATAGTGGTCCACCGATCCGCCGACCCCCAAGTCGTTGCCGCCAATACCATCAGGGGAGCGTTTGAATATCAGGGCCAGAAATGCTCAGCCGCCTCACGAATGTACGTCCCGGAAAGCCTATGGCAAGTGATTGGGCCGATGATGGCCGAAGAACTGCCGAAACTTACGGTTGGAGTAGTGGACGACCTCAGCGTGTCCTTGGGTGCCCTGATCAACCAGGATGCATTCGACAAGGTGAAGTCATACATCCAGTACGCCAAGGACCACCATGAGGAATACGAGATCCTCTATGGAGGCAGATGTGACGATTCAGAGGGTTGGTTCGTAGAGCCCACGGTGATCGTCACCACCAATCCAAAAGCCAAGTTGATGACGGAAGAGATCTTCGGTCCGGTGCTCACGGTCCTGGTCTACCCCGACTACTCCTACGAGAGTGTCCTCAGTCTTTGCAACGAATCCAGCGCCTACGGCCTCACCGGGTCCATCTTCGCTGAAGACAAGAAAGCAATCATGAAAGCCGAGGAGATGCTGAGGTTCGCAGCCGGGAATTTCTACATCAACGACAAACCAAGTGGTTCAATCGTAGATCGGCAGCCCTTTGGCGGCGGGCGTCGTTCCGGCACCAACGACAAATCCGGGTTCTGGCTGAACCTGTCCCGTTGGATGAGTCCTAGGACGATCAAGGAATTACTCGTCCCCGCCAGAGAGTGGCAACGACCCTATCTGGGATAACCGGGTTGTCGCTTTCTAGGCTTCAATTGGCGCGTTGATCAATCATTCTTCCGGAATTGGTTCCGGAAGAATGATTGCCTGTTCGCTGGCGCCAGGCCGCGCTTTGACCAACGCTAGGATAGAAAGCACGGGAAGGGCCATCATCACCACCATGCCAACGGTGTAGGTGCCGGTCAGATCATGGAATATGGCCAGAGGCAACGGGCCGACGGCAGATGCGCAGAAGTTGATGGTCATGGCAGACCCCTGCACTCGGCCCAACCCATGGCGTCCGTAATAATGGGCCCAGATCACGCCCTGAACTATGTGGTGCGCGCCGCCTGCTATCCCCATGATCAGCACGTAGACCACAGCCAAGAAAACCGAATCTATGGCCACGGCAAATACCAACGCCACGAACAATGCCACCATGGAAAAGGCATAAAGGGCCTTGGGTCCAATGTGGTCGACCACGAATCCAGTCAACAGGGAACTGACCGCCGACGACGCTGAGAAGATGATGAACACGCCGGCGGCCAGAGTTGCGCTCAGTCCCTTCTCCTCGAAGATCGACGTCTGATGGAATACCAACGCCGTCGACACCAACCCCGGCGTGCCAAGGGACAACGCCAACAGCCAAAAGCTCACCGAACTGAACACCCGCGTCTCAGTCTGGACGCCGGCCATCGCCTGACGGGTTTCAGACACCGGCGGCTCAGAAAACCCATCGGGGAACAGACCCATATCCTCCGGCCTATTCCTCACGACCAATAACGTGACCGGGATTATCAGGAATATGGCCACCAAGCCTATCACCGCATAGGCTTCTCGCCACCCGATATTGACGATCAAGAAACGGGCAAAGGGCGGGAATATGGCGCTGGAAAGCACGGCTCCCAACCCCATCATGGCTATGGCTCGGCCACGCCGCGATACGAACCAGGTGTTCACCAGCAAGATCGAGTTGATGTTCAACGACCCTTGCCCCAGCGCCCGCAAACTGGCAAAGGCTATGTAGAACAGAACTATGTTGGTGGCGGTGGCCATGCCAAAACATGCAGCGCCAAAGCCCAACCCCACGGCCACCAGCATGACCCTTGGCCCGTAGCGATCGGCCAGGCGACTGACGATTCCCACCAACACAGCGCTCATGCCGGTGCTGGCCATATAGAGGACCGAGATACCAGGACGAGACAACCCGGTATCCTCGATGATGGAGTCGATGAAGATGGAGAAGACGTAGGACTGGCCAGGCCCGCTGCTGAATACAACCAATCCCGACGCAACAACTATGAACCAGCCATAGAAGATTCGGCGGTTGGTTCCTGGTGGGTTTTCAGTAGGGGTCGTTATGGTCGTTTCCTGGTCCAGCAGATCTCTTGGCGTTTAGATGTAGCCTCTGAACAGCGACTTCTAATGGTACGCCAGATGGCCGTTACATGTTTCCCGTTACGTCAACCTGGGCTATAGTGTTTGCTGCGCCGTGGTTAGTTGCCGAAATCGCCTATGCGGCTGCAATAGACTCTGAACATAGATGGGGGATTCTTCATGGCCGCCAAGAAAGGAACCGGACTGCTGATGGTCTGGTGTGACGTTCCCGAAGACCGGGAGGACGAGTTCAACCGCTGGTACAACGGTGAGCACATAGCCGAGATTCTCACGGTGCCGGGGGTGATCAATGCCGCGCGTTACGAAGCCGTGGTAAATGGCCCCAAACACCTGGCCTGCTATGAGTTGGACAGCCCCGCTGCAGTCCTGGGCGACGGCTTCACCAAGCGGACAAAATCCAAGTGGAGCGAGACCATGGGGCCCACTTTAATTGGGCTTAACTTCTTCAACCCTCTCTACGAGATGATCTATCCGTATGAACTTACGGAAGAGGTCGCAAGCAGCGACATGGCACCGGCCCTGCACGTTGGCCGGATGAACATCCCCGCCGAACGAGCAGTTGAATGGAACGAGTGGTATGACTCGGTCTTCGTTCCCAATTTTGAGAAGGTCCCAGGTATCATCAGGGGCCGACGCTACAAGACGGTACGCGGTGAAGACCCCATGTACTCGGTGGTCTACGAGATGGAAAATGAGATGGCATCCCGGTCTCCGGAGTGGGAGGCGCAGATTGCCGCCGACCCGAGGAACGCTGAGATGATGGGCCTGATTACACACGGATACGGCTCACCCAGCATCTACAAGAAGACCTTTGAGCTTTAGCCAACAATCAGACAGATGGAGCAAAACATGCCCAACCACATAGTGAACGTCGGCGACGTCGAACTTATCTCTCTGAACGACAACCTGCCCCTCAGATCGCCCTTCGTTGCCTTCCCACGCACCACAATAGAGCAGTGGAACGAGTACCCCGAACTGATGGCCGACCATGAGAATGGGAAGCACCGCTGGGGTTCTTTGGCAGTCCGTTCCTCCGGAAAGTTGATCGTGGTCGACACCGGTATGCAGGGTGAGGGCTGCTACCTGCTGGACGACATGAAAGAGAAGGGAATCGACCGCGACGAGGTGGACATCGTGGTCTTCACCCACGTCCACCCAGACCATGTCGGTTGGAACTTCACCGATGGAAAGCCAAACTTCCCCAACGCCCGGTTCCTGGTCCCCCAGAAAGACTGGGACTACTGGACCCAGCCCGACGTCATCAACACCGTCGAGTACGTTGTTCCCCAGGTTCTGCCTCTGCAAGAACTGGGCGTCATGGGCCTGATCGACGGTGAGTTCTCCATAACACCAGAACTCACCACCTACCCGACTCCCGGTCACACCCCCGGCCACAATTCCATCCGAGTGGTGTCCAAGGGAGAGAATGCCTTCATCCTGGGCGACGTTGCCCACAGCCCAGCCCAAGCTCACTACACCGACTGGAACCCCGAGTTCGACATCATCCCAGATGAGGCCCGGGCAACCCGCCATTCGGTGTTGGACATGTTGGAAGCCGAAGGCACCCTGGTCTCCGCCGGGCATTTCCCCGATCCGGGCTTTGGCCGTTTTGTCCGGGGAGAAGAACGACGCTACTGGCAGGATATCTAGTACACAGATGTCTTCTGAAGAACTGAACGACAACTCACCGGCAACGCTGCTCTTCCCGCAGTTCGAATCAGAACTGTACCAAGGTGCGTCGTTGGAGGTTACCGGGCTGACCCAAGAGCAGCTTGACTTCGAATCGGACAAGTGGGGTTGGAGCGGATGGAGCATCAGGCGTCAGTTGAGCCACATGGCCTCAGGGAATTTCCGCTGGTTCTGGCAGCGCTGGGGGCTGTCTATGTACACCGGCGGTGCGCCACCAAATGCTCCAACACCGGAAGAAACCTGGGCTCTAGCCCAATCGAAATTCGACCGCAGATTGGATGAAGACCTGTATTGGAACGTCGAGAGTATCCTGAAGGAACTCAAACGGGGGCTAACCCTGGGCCAGACCATCCTCTCCCAAGAAACCGTTGGTTCCATGCGATCCAAGGAATTTGAGTTCTCCGATGAAGGCGAATGGCCCTGGTTCTACAACATCCACGGCGACGGTCTACGGCGTGATACGGAGGTTCCTACCAAGATTTGGTTCAGCCTTGAAACAGTCTTCCGTCACCGGTACTACGAGCACATCACCCATCTCTACAACA
>MDTC01184238.1_pt1 | contig 12098 bp, 14 predicted proteins | sample 811181 | NCBI WGS metagenome assembly MDTC01 (sample SAMN05326644, study PRJNA326480) | marine metagenome | isolation source: seawater | place: Pacific Ocean: North | collected 2011
AAAATAATTGTATCTTCAATTGAACTGTATATCTCAAAATATCCCATTTCATTAGTTATTGTAGCACTTCCTCTAGATTTATTTATTACGTGTATGGAGGATATGGATAATGTATCTGAAACGGTAACATTTCCTTTCATCAAAGACGATCTCTTGTTTTGAGCGTTTAGTGAGAATAAAGTGATTGAAAGTATAAATAAAATGAATCTAATCATTTATATTTTTTTGAATTCTTTTACTGCTGTGTATAAATAATCAATTAATAAAAATTGCTTGGATTTTTTTAGGAGATCTTTGGATGTAAGTTTTTTATCTAAATACTTCATGAAATCATATATTTCGTCTTGTTTAAGCCCTAAATCATTTATAAAAAAATTATCTTCAAAGACATATGGCAATATCTTGCTAGGAACAAGCCTGGAATTATTTTCATTAGATGAATTTGATATGATTTTTGAAATTAATTTAAACGCATTTACAAAATCAATTCCATTATTTAATCTTCCCTCCCTCATAATTACATTATCCAGTCCTGATGATTTATCTTGAACATAATCAAACCCTTTAAACTCTTCTTCTTTTAAGTCGAGAAATTTTTCGGTATTTTCTGGCGAAATAACAATCTCATCGAGAATATTTATTCTCTCTGTAATATTTACAACCAGTCTATTTTTTTTTATTACTTCATCTGTAATTACAATATTCTTAATCTTAAACTCAACAGATGAAAAGATTATTTCGTCTCCTGTTTTTACATTGATCTCAAACTCACCTTCAGAATCAGTGATAGTATTGTACTGCCCAGAGTTATTAATAACATTCGCAGCAATTACATTATTATTTCTATATAAAAGCTTTCCCTTGATTAATTTTCTCTGTTGAGCATTTAAAATAAAACTTGAAATCAATAAAAAATAAAAAAAAGTTTGTCTCATCAAGTGTTACTGGTTTTTTAAAATACACTTTTGGAGCGGGAGACCGGGTTCGAACCGGCGACATTCAGCTTGGAAGGCTGACGCTCTACCAACTGAGCTACTCCCGCATTTAAACAAATATATAAATTTGTTTATTATAAAATTTAATCTAACAAAATTACATAGTAAGACATATATTTACAAAATGGACAGCTTTGTATGAAAAATTTTAAAATTATTTTTTTCTTTTCTCTTTTTTCACTTTTAGCCTATGGACAAGTTGAAAAAAAATTTTCAAATCTTCATCTTATTGGTAAATCAAATTATTTTCCAAACAAAAAACTGAAATATAATCTAATTCCAAAAGTTGCAGATTCATTTGATTCAATGAGAATTGCCGCTTTGTCAGATGGAATTGAAATCAAAATAATTTCAAGCTACAGATCATTCAATGATCAAAAAAGTATTTGGAATAGAAAGTTTTTAAAAAATGAATCAATTGGTCTATTAATTAAGGAAAATATTAAAGAAATCACAAAATATTCAACAATACCAGGAACCTCAAGACATCATTGGGGAACTGATATTGATATTGTTGATGGATCTTATGCTATTGAAGGGGATGTCTTAGTTACTGAAAAATTTTATGGAAAAGGCCCTTATGTTAAATTAAGGAAGTGGTTAGAAAAAAATGCAAAAAGATTCGGATTCTACCTAGTTTATACAAATGATAAAAAAAGAACTGGATTTAATTATGAACCATGGCACTATAGCTATGCGCCCATTTCGATTGGATTTTTAAATTCATTTTTAAATTTGAATCTTGATAAAGTAATTACTTCAAATGGGATTCTTGGCAACCCATTCTTAGACTCAAATTTTATAGAATTTTACAAGGAAAACTATATACTAGGAATTAATCCAGCTTTAAAAGTTAATAATTATTTAACGAACAAAAACAGGTGAATTTAATTTTTGTGTCTCTGATTCACTGTAGGAATAGCCATCGTTTGAAAACCCCAATAAATCATTAACTGAATTGGCCTTATTTTCAATTAAATATCTAGCCATAGCTCCTCTTGCTTTTTTTGCATAAAAAGATATTATTTTTAATTTGCCATTTTTAAAATCTTTAAAGATTGGGGAAATAATTTTATTTTTGAGCAATTTGAAATCAATTACTGATGCATATTCGTTACTTGCTAAATTTACCAAAATTTCTTTCTCATTAATTTCTTTATTAATTGCATTAGTGACTTTACTTTTCCAAAAGTCATAAAGGTTATTGCATTTCTCAATTTTTAGTGATGTCCCCATTTCCAGCCTATATGGTTGAATAAGGTCAAATGGTTTTAATAATCCATATAAACCAGAAATTATTCTCAAGTTTTTTTGGATTACGTCGTATGAATCATTTTTTAATGTAGAAATATCTAATCCAGAATAAACATCTCCATTAAATGTAAAAATAGCAGGCCTGGAATTTTTAATTGTAAAGGGAATTTCAAAACTTTGATTACGTTCCCAGTTTAGCATACTTAGCTTTTGAGATAATCTCATTAATTCAGCTAAACTTTTTTCTGATTTTTCTTTTAAAACATCATTTATTTTGGAAGCTTCTTTTATAAATATGGGTTGAGTGGGCTTGATATTTGGAATATCAGATTTTAAATCCAATGATTTTGCCGGAGAAATGAAAATCTTCATTTTAAACAGTTTATTTTTGTCAAAAATAATTGATTTAAATTAAAAACTAAAATCTTAATCTAAAATGATTATTTACATATTGGAAGTTTTTGAATAGATTTCCCATTTGTTCAAAACCTCTTTAAAATCTTTTGGTAAATCAGAATCAAATGAAATGAATTTTTTTGTTTTAGGATGAATAAACCCTATAGTTTTAGCATGAAGAGCTTGCCTTGGTATTAGTTTGAAACAATTTTCGACAAATTGTCTATATTTTGTGAAATTAGTACCTTTCAAAATTTTCGAACCTCCATACCTTTGATCATTAAAAATTATATGGCCAATATGTTTCATATGAACTCTTATTTGATGTGTTCTTCCTGTTTCTAGAATACATTTTACATGTGTTACATATCCATATCGCTTAATAACTTCAAAATTTGTAATGGCTGACTTACCTTTATCATTCTCGCTGAAGGTAGTCATTTGAAGTCTATTCCTTGGATTTCTTCCAATATTAACCTCAATTCTTCCTTTATCCTTTTCAATATTGCCCCAAACTAGCGCATGATATTCTCTAAGAATACTCTTTTCATAAAACTGCTTTGTTAAAAATGTCATTGACTTTTCTGTTTTAGCAACTACTAATAAACCTGAAGTATCCTTATCAATTCTGTGAACAAGTCCAGGACGATCATTACTATTGTTTGGTAGTTTACTAAATCTATAAATTAATCCATTTACAAGAGTCCCAGAATAATTTCCGTGTCCAGGATGAACCACCATATTTGGGGATTTATTAACGATTAATAAAAAATCATCCTCAAACTCAATATCTAAATTTAATTTTTCAGGTAATAAAAGGTTTTCATAAGGAGGATAATTAAATAATATTTGAATGTTGTCATTACCTTTAATTTTATAATTGGATTTCACAACTTTCCCATTTACATATACACTTCCTGATTTAGCTGCTTGTTGGATTTTATTTCTTGTGGAATTTTCAATTCGATTCATTAAAAACCTATCAACCCTCAGAGGTTCTTGCCCTTTGTCAGCCTTGAAACTATGATGCTCATGTAAGGTCTCATCAATTAAAGAACCAAATTTATTATCAAAATTTTCCATTTCCTAAAATTAAATCTAAACTTGTTTTTCTTGGTAAAACAGAACCTGGAGCAATTTTTTTATTATTATATCTTATTTCTAAGACCATATCCTTTCCAATATTATCTACATAAGAAGTTTTTCCAATTTCAAAACCAACAGCTTTTAACACAGATTCTGCATTACGTCGAGTAATTTGAATAATATTTGGGACACTAATTTTTCGATATCCAGAAGGGTTTAGGGTCAAATAAATTATTCGGTTTTTTTTTACTTCACTCCCACTTGTTGGAAATAAATCAATAATTGCGAATGGTTTTAATTTTGGATTGAACTTCGCAGAATCTATAATCTCGTATCTTAAATTACTTTCATTTAACATTAAAACACCCTCATTCAGTGGAATTGACTTGATGTCAGGAACTTTATAATAATTATTTTTATGAGTTATTATATCAAGAATCTTTAGAGACAAAACTGATATAATAATTAAAAAAATAATTATTTTGAATAATTCACCCATAAAGTACCTAGAAAAAAAAAGTTTCAAGAATTTCATCTAAATTTTTAAATCAAATATAACACTTTTGGATTGCTATTAATTCTTATACCTTTGAATGAATGTTAGATAAAAAAAAATCAATTATTGGTGTCGCTTGTGGAGGATACAGCTCGGAAAAAGATATATCCTTAAAAAGTGGTTTCAAAGTATTTAATGAATTAAATAAATCAGGATGGAAAGTATTCTTACTAATAATTAATTATGATGAGTGGTATATTAAATCATCTGATGGTGCGAAAATTAAATTTTCGAAAAATGAATTTTCTTTTTACTACAATAAAAAAAAATATAAATTCCATGTGATTTTTAATGCAGTTCATGGTCCACCTGGAGAGGATGGTGGATTAGCAATTTTATTTGACTCTAAAAATATTCCACACACTAGCTGTAATTTTAGTGCTGCAAATCTAACCTACAGTAAAAAAGATTGTTTGAATGAAGCTAAAAAGTTTAATGTCGCTACTGCGAAATCAATCTTTATGAATTCTAAAGATAAAATTAATATAAGTGAAATTATTAATAGAGTTGGTTTACCATGCTTTGTAAAAGCAAACAAAGCTGGAAGTAGTTTTGGTGTCTATAGAGTTTCTGACAAAAAAATGTTAAAACCCTCGATTAAAAATGCTTTTAAAGAAGATAGTCAAATAATAATTGAATCCGAATTAAAAGGAAGAGAAGTTTCAGTCGGAGTATACCGAGATATTGAAGGCATTAAATGTCTACCTGTTACAGAAATAATTTCTGAAAATGAATTCTTTGATTATGAAGCAAAATATTTAGGTAAAGCAAGTGAGATTACACCAGCACAAATTCCCGATGAATGGTCAGATTCAGTTGTAAAAATATCAATCTATTTGTATAAAAAGTTTAATCTAAAGGGTATTTGTCGAAGTGAGTATATTTTTGTGGATAATATTCCTCACTTATTAGAAATTAATTCTGTTCCAGGATTAACGGAACAAAGTATAGTTCCCAGACAATGCAAAGCGGCAGGTATAGGTTTAGATATTTTTTTTGAGAAACTTTTATTCGAGGCTGTAAATAAAAATTAATATTTTTATCAAATAATTATATAATGAGAAGAGCTCTATTTCCCGGTTCATTTGATCCAATAACTAAAGGTCATGAGGATATAATCATGAGAGGTTTGAACCTATTTGATGAAATAGTTATAGGGGTAGGTATAAACAGTGAAAAAAAATATATGTTTTCTTCTGAAAAAAGAATAAACTTTATTAAAAAATTATTTATGAAAAGTAATAAGATTTCAGTTACTTCTTACAAGGGTTTAACTGTGGATTTTTGTAAAACTATCAATGCAAATTATATTTTAAGAGGTTTAAGAAATCCAGGAGATTTTGAATTTGAAAAAGCTATCGCTCACACAAATAGAAAGCTCTCAGGAATTGAAACTATTTTTTTATTAACCTCTGTTGAAACTTCTTTCATTAGTAGTGGAATTGTGAGAGAGATTATACTAAACAATGGAGATTACAGATCACTGGTCCCCAATTCTGTCAAGCTTTGATCAAAATGAATGTTTAATAAATTTTTGATGTTTGGATACATTTCACTCTCAATACTCTTAATTTCACTTTTTGTTTTCCATTCAGCTTTAATTATACCCTCCTCTAATTGTGGTTTAAGATCTCCTTTAAATGATGAACTAAACAAGAACCACTTGGTTCTTTTTAGTTTATAAAATTTATCTTTCTTAACCAAATGATATGTAGTTGATAAAATAGAAGTTGGATTGAGTTTTTTAATTCCAGTTTCCTCTGAGACTTCCCTTGCAGCTCCCTCTAAGTAAAGTTCCTTTTTTTTTAAATGTCCTTTAGGTAGATCCCATTTATTGTTTCTATAAATTAATAAATACTCATAATTTTTATTCATCACCAATCCTCCAGCTGCATCAATAATTGTAAAACATTTTTGAAAATGTGTGACAAGCTTCTCTGGGTTTGAGTTGTAGTAAAAAATTATTTTATATTTTTTTGATTTTAAAAGCTTAATTATTTGGGAGTAATTTGAAGAATTAGAGTTAATTAATATTGAATTATCCGAATCAATTCGCTTACTTGTAGTTAAAACTAAGGATTTATTTTTGAAAAAAACTTTATACATTTGTATATGATTTTGGATAAAAAAGTAGCATCTCAGACTGCAAAATATTTATTACAAATAAATGCAATAAAATTGAATCCAGAAAACCCTTTTTTATGGGCGAGTGGATGGAAATCTCCAATCTATTGTGATAACAGAATTTTATTATCATACCCGAAAATAAGAAATTATATAAGTGACATATTAGCTTCTAATATTTCAAAATTATATGGAAATAAAATAACAATTGCTGGGGTCGCTACTGGCGCCATTGCAATTGGAGTACTTGTAGCGGCAAAATTAAATTGTCCCTTTGTATATGTTCGTCCCGAACCAAAAAAACATGGGAGAAAAAACCAAATTGAAGGTGAGTTAACAAAAAATTCTAAAGTTGTTGTTGTTGAAGATTTAATTTCAACAGGAAAAAGTAGTTTAAATTCAGTCAAAGCTATAAGAGATCAAAATATAGATGTGTTGGGAATGATTGCCATTTTTAGTTATGGATTTGAGAGTTCACTAAAAGAATTTAAAACTTTAAATGTTAATTTAAGTACACTAAGTGATTATGAATTTCTATTATCTGAAGCTTTAAAACAAAAAATCATAAATTCATCCGTTTTAGATGATTTAAAAAAGTGGAGAAAATCACCTAAAAATTGGAATAATTAATAAATCATACTAATCTGTTTAGGATAATAATGGTTAATTTTTCCGTTTTCAAACTTTAATTCAATTAATCCATTAAGAAGAACCTTATTTACTTTTGCAATAACTACTTTGTTATTTATTTTAAACCTAATTTTTTTGTTCCAAAAGTATAATTTTTGGTGAAATAAATAATGAAGCTTGGAAACATTTGAGTCTGAACAGAAACTCAAAAACTTTTCTAAATTTATAGAAACTTGTTTTAAAAGATCATCTAGCTTAACGATTTTATTTGTTTCAATTAAAATACTTGTAGCATTTGGCAACTTATTATTAAAAGATTCTTGAAATAGATTAATTCCTATGCCTATGATAGATTTAATTTCTTTATTATTTAATTGATTTTCTATTAATATTCCACAAATTTTCTTGTTTCCTGACAATATGTCGTTTGGCCATTTGACAGTCAAATTTGGAACACCAAAATGTGATAATGTGTTAATTACTGCCAAAGAAGTAGCGGAATTGATTGAATACATCCATTCAAATTTTAAATTTTTAAAGCACAAAAAAACACTATATGCAAGATGTTTATTAGGTTCAGCATACCAAATAGATTTATGTTGACCCCTACCATCAGTTTGATTTAATGACCAAATAACATCCCCTGAATTTAAATTATTATTTTTTAGACAGTTCTTTAGTTCTAAATTGGTTGATTGAGTGGCATCAAGTTTGCGTAACTTAAAGTGCTGCATTGATTAATTCTAATAAATAAAAAACATAAATTTGTCAACAAAATTATAAATTAATGATCAGAAAAATTGTCGATTCAAAAATTCTTTTAGATAATATTATACATAGTATAAATGATGTAAAGGGAAATGAGGTTTGTACAGTCGATTTAAGAAATTTAGAAAATAATTTTTGCAGCTATTTTGTAATTTGTAACGGAACATCGAATACGCATGTAAATTCGATTGTTGGGTCAATACAAAAAAAAATAAGTAAAAAATTAAAAGAAAAACCATTTAATACTGAGGGCGAGGACAATGCTGAATGGGTATTAATTGATTACGTAGATATCGTAGTTCATGTTTTCCAGAAAAATATTCGTGATTATTACAATTTAGAAGAATTATGGGGAGATGCATTAATAACAAAAATTAGTACAAAAGATAAAAAATGAAAAAAGCAAAAAATAATAATTCTGAGAAGCCTAAATTTAATATTTACTGGATATACGGATTCGTAATTTCAATACTCTTAGTAATGAGCTTTTTTAGTGGTAATTCAAACTATAGTTCAGTCAAAACTAATATAAGTGAGTTTGAAAGATACTTAAATGCTGGAGATGTAAGTGAAATAAAGGTTATTAATCAAAATCTAGCACATGTATCTCTGAAAAAAGAATCTCTAACAAAACCTGAACATCAAAGAATTAAAGGAACTAACTTCTTTGGTCAAGAAAATCTTAAAGGTCCTCATTATCAATTTGAAATTGGTAATCTAGAACTTTTTCAACGTAAGTTGGAGAAGGCCGAAGCAAATGGTATTGATTTTAGATATGAATTTAACACTGTTGAAAATAGATGGTTAGATGTTTTGATTGGGTTTCTTCCAATAATACTTATAATAGGAGTCTGGATATTCTTAATGAGAAGAATGTCTGGAGGAGGAGCTGGAGGGGCTGGAAGTCAAATATTTAACATTGGAAAATCGAAGGCTAAACTATTTGACCAAAATACCGATATTAAGATCACTTTTAAAGATGTTGCTGGACTTGAAGGAGCTAAAGAGGAGGTTCAAGAAATTGTTGATTTTTTGAAAAATCCATCAAAATATACTGCTCTTGGAGGAAAAATTCCAAAAGGAGCTCTCTTGGTTGGTATGCCAGGGACTGGCAAAACACTTCTAGCTAAAGCTGTAGCTGGAGAAGCAAAAGTCCCTTTTTTTTCTCTCTCTGGATCTGATTTTGTAGAAATGTTTGTTGGAGTTGGAGCTTCAAGAGTCAGAGATTTATTCAAACAGGCTAAAGATAAATCACCTGCAATAATTTTTATAGATGAAATTGATGCTATCGGAAGGGCCAGAGGCAAAAGTAATTTTACCGGATCAAATGATGAAAGAGAAAATACTTTAAATCAATTACTAACAGAAATGGATGGGTTTGGAACTAATTCTAATGTAATTGTTCTAGCAGCAACTAACAGAGCTGATGTTCTAGACAAAGCTCTAATGAGAGCTGGGAGATTTGACCGACAGATATATGTAGATTTGCCAGATCTTAATGAGCGTTTAGAAATTTTTAAAGTTCATCTAAAACCACTAAAAACTATTAAAACACTTGATTTTGAATTTTTAGCCAAACAAACACCTGGTTTTTCAGGAGCAGATATCGCTAACGTTTGTAATGAGGCAGCATTAATTGCAGCGAGAAAAAATAAAAAATCTGTTGGTAAACAAGATTTTCTCGATGCTGTTGATAGAATTGTTGGTGGACTAGAAAAAAAGAATAAAATCATATCAAAAGAAGAGAAAAAAACAATTGCTTATCATGAAGCAGGGCATGCCGCAGTTAGTTGGTTTTTAAAATTTGCTTCCCCTCTAGTGAAAGTTACCATTGTTCCAAGAGGTCAATCTCTTGGTGCAGCCTGGTATCTTCCAGAAGAAAGAATGATCGTAAGAACAGAACAAATGCTAGATGAAATGTGTGCAACATTAGGTGGAAGAGCAGCTGAAAAAGTTATGTTTAACAAAATATCAACTGGTGCTCTAAGTGATTTAGAAAAAGTTACCAGACAAGCTAGGGCAATGGTTTCAGTATACGGACTAAATGAAAATATTGGAAATATAACCTATTATGATTCATCAGGACAAGGTGACTATAGTTTTACAAAACCATATTCAGAAGATACAGCTCAAAAAATTGATGGTGAAATTTCTAAAATTATTGAAAAACAATACAACAGAGCAATTAAACTTTTAAAATCTAACAAGAAAAAATTGATCGCCCTTGCTGAAAGACTTTTAGAAAAAGAAGTTATCTTTAAAGATGATTTAGAAAAAATTCTTGGAAAAAGACCCTACAAGGTCTTAACTGAGGTTATTTCTAAGGAAATTAAAAAAAAGTAACTTGTTATTTAGATTGTGAAATTTTGGAATAATCTTTTTGGTAAAAAGAAAATCCCTGAAAAAGGGGATAGTTTACAAAGCCCATTCATGCCAAAAAAAAAAGATCCGATAGAAGTCAATTTCGCAAGCAACTTCACAAATAAAGGAGGGAAATTTTTATACGCTGACTCAGAAACAACATGTAAATCGTTTTTTAAAAAAATATTATTGGAAAATAAATGGTATTTAAAAGACATTGTTTGTTTTGATAATGATATATATAATTTTTATGAATTGGATTCTATTGAACAGAAAGCCACCACTGAAATAAAAGAAAAAAAAATCGCTTTTCTAAAATGTGAATTTCTGATTGCAAATACTGGCGGTATACTGATTTCAAGTAATCAAATTAAAAATTTAAACTTAGTACAACTTCCTGAGAATATTATTATTTCAGCAAATACAAGTCAGTTTGCAAATGATGTAAGTGAAGGAATGAGTATGCTTAAATCATTTTATTCTAATAAACTACCAACAAATATTACCACACTAAATCCAAAAAATTTAGATAAAGAATCTGATTTTTTATCACAAGGCCAAGGCGCTAAAAACATATACTTAATAATTAACTAATAGATTCTATATGTCAAATATAATAGTAAGATCTATTACTGGTGTTATATATGGAGGTATCATTATTGGATCTGCTTATCTTAATTTCATCTTCTTCTCATTCGTGATTTTTATGATGTCTGCTTTATCACTATATGAATTTCAAAGACTAACGACACATAAAAATATATTTCAATATATATTACTGATTTTTTTATTTATTTACTTTACATTCATTAAAATCGAAAATAAAATCATTAACTTAATTTTATTAGTCTCTCTATTATCAAATTTTATAATGTCATCATGGTTATTTAAATTTATAATTAAAGAAAAAACCATAAAATATTTACTCTCATATGCTTATCCCATTTTTGGATGTTTTTTTATAATTGTCATCCCTTACTCAAATGGGTATTATGAGCCAATATTAATTTTTTTGGTTTACTCGATAAACTGGATAAATAACAGCTTTGCTTTTATTATTGGAAAAAACTTTGGAAATACCAAATTATTAAAAAATATTTCTCCAAATAAATCATGGGAAGGTTTTTTTGGGGGAATATTTTTTTCTATTGTATTCTCATTTATTTTTTATCAACTTAAACCAGAGTTTAATTTTATGAAATTAATTTTCTTATCATTTTCAATCCCAGTTCTAGCAACACTAGGGGATTTAGTTCAATCAAAGATTAAACGTCAAGCAGGAGTTAAAGATTCAGGAAACCTTCTGCCCGGTCATGGAGGGTTTTTTGATAGAATGGATAGTATTATATTTGTTGCTCCATGGAGCTATTTAATTATAAATCAATTTTAAGTGTTTCACAAAGAAGGTTTTAAAATAATTATTATAAGTTTTATTATAGCTTCATCCTGTGCTGTTATAACTGAGTTTTTTCTAATTGATCTATCTATAAAATTATTAATTCAAATATTTTTAATAATATCTCTTATTTTAATTCTGCAGTTTTTTCGTAATCCTAAAAGATATTTAATCCCTGATAAAAATAAAATCATTTCTCCTGTAGATGGAAAAGTAGTTATTAATGAATCTGTTTATGAAGATGAGTATTTTAAAGATAAAAGAAAACAAATTTCTATTTTTATGTCACCTCTTAATGTACATGTAACAAGATATCCTGCAAGTGGAATAATTACTTATAATAAATATCATCCTGGAAAATATTTGGTTGCTTGGCATCCTAAATCATCAAAAAAAAATGAAAGAACTAGTGTCGTAATAAATACAGAAAAATATGGCGAAATTATGTATCGACAAATAGCAGGTGCAGTTGCTAGAAGAATAGTAAACTACTCTAATTTTGGGGATGAAGTAATTCAAGGAGAGGATGCAG
>MDTC01218837.1_pt1 | contig 12096 bp, 12 predicted proteins | sample 811181 | NCBI WGS metagenome assembly MDTC01 (sample SAMN05326644, study PRJNA326480) | marine metagenome | isolation source: seawater | place: Pacific Ocean: North | collected 2011
TGATTGATGAATATCTCTGTATTCTTCCATAAATCATTAAAAAATGCCTTATTTATAAACATTCTGATTTTTTCGGATTAATATGTATCCTCCTACCCGGAGTCGAACCGGGTTCTCTCGGGTACTGCTTACTCAAGATTTCTTGACTTTTGGGGTTTCATTTAATTTCCCTAGATAGGAATATCCACCTTAGATAATATCTACAGCCAAGCGCTCTAAACCGGTGAGCTATAGGAGGTAAAATAAATAGAATTACTTAATTTTTAAAAGTTCTTATTCTTCTTCAACTTCCTTTTTACGTTGTTCTGCAACAAAAAAAGCTCTATTTGATTCTGATTCATGAATATCTCCATCTCTTTCATAAACAGCTGTTGCTGGAGGTAATGCAAATTTCCCGAGTATCCCTATTTTTGAGTAGATTATATATGAAATTATTCTTGTTTCTCCCTCTTCTAATTTTTCAAAATCCCATTCTATTCTCTTATTTTTTTCATTTATCCTCGAGGGCTCATCTCCCCCAAATCTCTCATAGATTTTCACTAAACTAGGAAGTCTGTCTACAATACTTACTCTTTCAATATATTTCTTAGCATTTATTATAATAGTGACTTTAAGTGCAAATTCCCCTCCCTTAGCCTTAACAAAAGAAACTTTTTTTCTTAGATTTATATGTGTTCCTGAAAATTGTTTTACTAATATAACTATTGTAACAATAAATAAAATTACAAACAAAGGAAATAACCAATTAGTCTTGACAATAATTTCTGATTTTTCCCCAGGTTTTATTTCCATACTCCAAGTATAATAGATATTAAATTTCTCTCTTTCAACAATATCCGGTTCAGGGTTAAAACTTGTAAATAATCTTGAAATAATATTCTTTTTTATTACTGTTTCTGATTTTGTAAGAACATTTCCCTTGTTTGTTTTTTCTATTATATTTGTATTAATAATAAACCCATAATCCTTTTTTGTAATTGTTACAATATCTTTTTCAATAAATTTTATGGTCCCCTCTATATCTGTTTTCTCATCTTCTACAACAACATTTGCTTTTAAAGTATAGAATCCAGCCATTAATTTCTTAAAATCATTTTTATTTAATTGTATATTAAGATTTTCTCTCTCATTTGGCCCAAGACTAAAATTTTCTTTAACATTAAAGAAAACAGAAGAGAATTCTACATTAACCTCGTCAAAATAAAAATTTTCTTTATTATGAATGTATATCTCTAAGGAATTTGATTCAGGATCAACTTCTCCTGAACCTATTTCAAATGCATCTTTTAAATCTATTATTTTGATTATTACTTCTTCATCTATTTTAGATGAATCTTGTCCCATAATACTATATTGAAAATTGTAAAATCCCCTATAATCAAAGTTTTCTCTAGGATAAACTATTAGTTGTATTTTTTCTGTTTCTCCTTCACTAATCTGAATAGTTCCAATAGGAAACATACTAAATCCCAATAGATTATCAAATCTAAAATTATCTGCTAATCCAAGATTAGTTATCTCCAGGTCATATACAGCTGGTTTATTAATTCCTGCAATTATAACTTCATTTGAATCTGGTTTCTCAACTTCTAAATTTATTGCTAAGACTGACGGGATAATTAATAATACCATAAATAGTAAGATAACTCTCTTTCTCATTTTCAAGATAAAAATAAATTATATATAAAGATTTGGGTATTCCACTAAATTAGTTATGATCTTTTGTTATTTCCATATATTAATCTAAATCTGTGTTGCAAACTATTTCTTGAATAATCTAAATGTTTAAAAGAAATATTATATTGCCTTTTAGGAGTAGGAGATGAGAATGTTAATGGCAGAATTTAGCAGAATTATTGAATACAACTATAAGAGGAAGGATTATGGGACTTTGGGAAGCTTAGTTAGCGATATCTATCAATTTTTACAAAATCATAAGAATATGGAAATACCTTGCCCCTATATTAATAAGGAGGTTGTAAAAGCAAAAGATTACTTTAAAGAATATTTCGGAAGGTTTGTAGTAAAAAATGAGATGTTACCTTATGACATTGATATAAAAGGGGCTTATATTAATAAAAGGGGAAGAAATGCTAATAAACCTATCTTGGAATTATCGGAGATAGATTTCTCTAAATTAGGAAATATACTTGAAAATGAGCCTAAGGAATTAATTAAATTAAAAGGGAGAGCGATTTACTCGGCAGATAAAGAGAAATTAGTTCAAACTATAACATCTAATAAATTTAGAAAGGGAAAATATGTTAGAAGGAGTACAGTTATATTAGTTCCGCATTTTAATTGTTCAGAGTATAATATTGATTTAGCAATAAGATCTGTTGATTCTATCTATGATAATAACACCTTTAAGATAAGTCGGAAATTAAGGAAACAAATTGATCAAATACTCCAAAAGCAAGTTAATGAAGCTGGAGAAGATCTAAAGGATATAGATAATTTAATATATCCTGTTGTTAAAAAAACATTAATCTCAAGAATAAAAAATGAAGTTCAAGGAATAACTTCTTGGAAAGATGCAGAAAAAATATATGAAAGATTAATCAGAAAATAATTACTAATTTAATCTTTTTCAAAGATTATAGGGGGATTTTGGTCTTATTTTTTCCCTTCTAAATCTAGATAAGCTTTGGTTTGTGCTAGAAATTCATCTCCTTCCTTAAAGATATCTTCCTTGAATTGATCTATTCTTGAAGAAATTACCCATCTTTCATAAATACTTCTTAAAAATTTTAAAAAGGCATTTGTTTCAAATCTCCCCTCATAATCTCTTATGAGATCTCCCTTAACTTTAATCTTTGCATTCCCCTTATTGGTTTCTACCTTCTTTCCATCCTGATTTATTTCTACTTTTTTTAAATTCCTTATAACAAATTCAATTACAAATTCAAATTTAAAATAATCAGTGACTTCTCTCTCTCCTATCCATTTAATATTTATCTCTTTTGTATCTCCCTTTAATTTTTCTTCATACTTATCTTCAAGAATATCTAATCCTGCTTCTTCTGTGAGCCAGGTATAACAGAAATTATAAAGATCTGAAAAGGGAAAGATTCCTGCATACTTTAGATTGCTTGAAAATACTGTTTCTTTTTCTGACATAATTTATCTCCTCTTTATAAAAGTAAAACCAAATTGTTATTTAAATATTTAACTAAAATTAATCATCTAGAACTTTTGCAAGAATCACAAACAAGCATACCATTAAACCTATATAATGTATCTTGATTTCCACATTCCTCACAAATTCCTTCATCTCTTACTTTTTTCTCTCTTGCTTTTTTAACTCTTTTTAGTTTTTTTACTTCTTCTCTAATTTGTGAGAATTCTTCTAATTCAGGGTAGACTTCAGGGTGGAAATTTAGAATATCTTTTATAGTAATTATTCCTACAAGTTTTTTTTCATGAATTACTGGAAGTTTTTCAAGTTTTAGTCTTTCCATTTTTCTCATTGCTTCTTCAATTGTATTAACCGGTTTAATTGTTGCCATTTTTCTAGGAGAAATATCAATTGCTCTTATTTTTGATAAATCCTTTTTTGATTTTTTAACTAATGCCCATAAGATATCTTTTTCAGATATAAATCCTACAAGTATTTTTTTATTAACAATAAGTAAGTTTCCCACTCTTTTTTTCACCATCTGTTTAGCACAATCTAGCAGATTTGTATCTGGTTTAATTATAAATGGTTCTCTTGTCATTACATCTGCAACTAATATTCTCTTCATAATCTTAGTATAATATCCTCACTTATAAATATTATTAAGAACTCAATAATGGCTTTTAATTATAACAATATTTAAATAATGGAAAATAGGAAAAGTTAATATGACAGATAAGCCTGTTATGCTTATGCCCGAAGATATTCAAAGAATCATGGGTAAAGATGCACAAAGAAATAATATCTTAGCTGCAAAGATGGTTTCTGAAGTTGTAAAAAGTACTCTTGGTCCAAAGGGAATGGATAAGATGCTTGTTTCTCAAACAAATGATATTATTGTTACAAATGATGGAGTAACTATTTTAGATGAAATGCAAATAGAACATCCTGCTGCAAAGATGATGGTTGAGATTGCAAAAACTCAAGATAATGAGGTTGGAGATGGTACAACAAGTGTTGTAATGATTGCAGGGAAACTCTTAGAAAATGCTGAAAGACTATTGGATAAGAAAATCCATCCAACAATTATTACAAAAGGATATAGAATTGCTGCAAATAAAGCCCAAGAGATATTAAATGAGATAGCATTAAAGATAACTCCTGATAATATTGATGTATTAAAGCAGATTGCAATGACTTCAATGACTGGAAAAGGAGCAGAAGATTCAAAAGAAGAATTTGCAGAGATTATTGTAAAAGCAGTAAAGCAAGTAGAAGATAATGGAGTTGTTGATTTAAATGATATTAAGATAGAAAAATTAAAAGGCGAAGGAATTAGAAATACAAAATTAATTTCAGGGATTGTTCTAGATAAAGAAAGAATTTCATATGATATGCCAAGAAAAGTACAAGATGCAAAAATAGCATTAATTGATTTTCCAATAGAATTAAAAAATCCTGAAATTGATACAAAGATTTCTGTTTCAACTCCTGAACAATTACAGAGTTTTATTAGCGGAGAAGAAACAATAATAAGAAATATTGTTAAGAAGATTAAAGAAAGTTCTGCAAATGTGGTTTTATGTCAAAAAGGGATTGATGAACTTGCACAATATTTATTGTCTAAGGAGAAAATTTATGCATGTAAAAGAGTTGCAAGAAGTGACATGGAGAAGATATCTAAAGCAACAGGAGGGAAAATTGTGAGTAACCTAGAAGAACTTAATTTATCTGAATTAGGAAATGCAGAAATAGTCGAGGAGATAAAACATGGGGAAGATAGTTTAACTTATATTAAGGGATGTCAGAATCCAAAAGCATTAACAATTTTAATCCATGGTGGGACAGATAATGTTATTGATGAAATTGAGAGAGCAATAAGAGATGGATTAGGGGTTGTTGCATCTTCCTTGAAAACAGGATTGGTTGTTCCAGGGGGAGGAGCAATTGAAATTGAACTTGCCAAGAGACTTAAGGATTTTGGGCAAACTTTAAGTGGAAGAGAACAATTAGCTGTTGAAGAGTTTGTTTCTTCCTTAGAATTTATCCCTGCAACACTTGCAGAAAATGCAGGAATTGATCCAATAGATGTTTTAACAGAATTAAAATCAAGACATGATTCAGGAGAAAAAAATGCAGGATTAAATTTATTTAATAATAAAATTGAGAATATGTTAGATGCAGAGATTATTGAACCCTTAAAAATTAAAAGTCAAGCAATAAGTTCTGCAAGCGAAGTTGCAATAATGATTTTAAGAATAGATGATGTTATAGCATCAACTGGGAAAAAGGGTGGTAATATGAATTCAATAGGAGGGATGCCTCCTGGAATGGGCGGATATTAAACAATCACCTGATTATTTATTCTTTCTTTAATATCTTCAAAAATCAGAAGTGAAAGCAAAAACAAGAGAATATAATAAAGAATATTATTCAAAAAATAAAGCAAGAAGAAAAGAATATAATAAAGAATATTATCAAAAACCAGAAGTTAAAGCAAGAATAAGAGAACATAATAAAGAATATTATCTTAGAAAAAAAGGTAATTCTTCCAATAATAAAGAAGTTTAGAGAGAAATAAAAAACCTTCTAAATGGGACAGTAGTGTCCAGGGTGGAAGGGGAGAATCGAACTCCCGTTTCGCGGACCACAACCACGTATTCTAAACCACTGAATTACAACCACCATAATTTACTTTAGTTGAATATGGTATAAAAATATTCGCACAGCTAGAAAAATCTTCTTTATTATTGATGATGGGGACAACCCCATGTTTTAGCTGTCATATTAATATGATATATAGCGAGTTTTTAAGGCTTACCAAATTACTAACTTTTATATATTAAAGGTTAATTCTTAAACAATGAAACAAAAATATGAGCTTTTAGCCCCAGCAGGAAATTTTCCAATGTTAACAACTGCTATAAAAGCAGGAGCAAATGCAATTTATTTTGGATTACAGGAATTTAGTATGAGAGAATCTGCAAGAAATTTCAAAATTAATGATTTAAAGAATATAAAAAAAATCTGCGGGAAGAAAGTAAAAATGTATTTAACAATGAATACTATAATCTATGATAATGAAGTGGAAAAAGTTGAGAAAATCATAAAAGAAATCAAAGATAAGGTTGATGCTATTATTTGTTGGGATCTTTCAATAATACAACTTTGCAAGAAATACAAGATTCCTTTTCATATTTCAACTCAGGCTTCTGTTTCAAATACAGATACTGCAAAATTTTATAAGAAACTTGGTGCAAAAAGAATTGTTCTTGCAAGAGAATTAAATCTAAAACAAATTAGGGATATATCAAAAATAATTGATATTGAGTGTTTTATTCATGGAGCTTTGTGTAGTTCTATCTCGGGAAGATGTTTTACTTCACAATTTTTATTTAATTCTTCAGCTAATAGGGGAAAATGTTTACATCCTTGTAGAAGAAGTTATATTGTTAAGGATAATGAAGGAAATGAACTAAAAGTTGAAAACAACAAGATTTTTTCAGCTAAAGACCTTTGTACTTTGCCTTTTATTGAAAAACTAAAAAAAGCAGGAATTACAAGCTTTAAAATAGAAGGAAGAAATAGAGATCCAAGATATGTTGATATTGTCGTAAGAACTTATAGAAAAGCAATAGATAAAAAATTATCAAAAAAAGAAATTGAAAATTCTATAAATGAATTAAAAAAGATATATAATAAAGGTTTTTCATCCGGATTTTATTTGGGTGTTCCAACTTCTGATGATATTGCAAGAATAGAAAATAGTGCATCAATTGAAAAAAAACATTTTGTTGGAAAAATTACTCATTATTATCCAAAGATAAAGGTTGCAACAATTAAATTAGTATCAAACTTAAAGATTGGAGATGAAATTATTGTAATTGGAAAATCAACAGGCTTGGAGAAATCATTTATAAAACATATTGAAATAAATAGGAAATCAGTTAAAATTGGTAAAAAAGGTGAAGAAATAGGAATAAAACTTCCATTAGTTAGAAAAAATGACGAAGTTTATATTATAAAAAAATAATCACCTATTAAAATTATCAAGTAATCTAAAATATTCTTTCTTGTCAATTATTTTATCATTTTCCCCTAAACTTACTAATTCTGAGAATTTCAAGAAAGCAATTGGCTTATATCCTTGCTTTTTTAAGGAAACTAATGTAGGTAGATTTTCATCATCCCATCCAGAATATTTCCCTTTCTCAATATCTTCTTTCATTTTAGATGAAGATAACTCAAGATCCTTAAAATGCACTATTCCAATAAAGGTAGTATAAGGGACTTTTTTCCCTAGAACCTTGTAAATCATCTCTTGTCTTTTTGCATTATCTCTATGATCTTTCCCGCGAATAATATGAGTCATATTTAATTCAATATCATCAACAGTAACAGCTAAATTCATTAGTGGCCAAACTCTATATTTGTTTTTTTGTCTTGGATGTTTTGTTTCATTTATTCTTGCTAGAGGAAAATCCCTCATTGCAGGATTCTTATCTTTCATATTTGATTTAAACCTTAAAACAGCCTCCCCTTCCTTAAATTCACTTAACATCTTATTCCATCTTCCCATATTCTCCTTAACATTCAATCTTCTACAAGGGCAATTATTCTTTTGTTTAACAAATTCTCTAAAAGAATCTCCTGAACAAGTACAGATATAAGCTGAATTTTCTTTAATTAGTTTTTGGGCATATTTATAATATAATTCTATTCTATCTGATTGGATAATTATTTTTGAATCCTTAAATAACCATTTTGCATCTTTTTCAATTAATTTATAAGATTTTAAAAGGATATTATCTGGATTAGTGTCCTCAATTCTAACATAAAACTTTCCTCCATATTTTTCTACATAAAGAATATTTAGTCCTGCAACTAATGCATGTCCAATATGCAGGGGTCCTGAAGCAGATGGGGCAATCCTCATAATAACTCCTGATTTTTTAACATTAGGTAATTCTTCTAGTCCTTCTCTAACTTCTCTTTTACTAACTTTATTCTCTAGTTTTTCAAATTCTTTTTTCTGCTCTTCAGATGACATGGAATTAACTTCCTTGATTATCTTAGAAATATCTTTAATATATTTTTTTACCTCATTTTTCTTTAATCCTTCATTAAATAAGGAAGAAATAACTGGCCCTTGATTTGCTTTTCCACCATGGGATAATGCATTTTTTAATGCATATGCCAGAGTTTTCTGTGATAAGTTTTTCATAATTAATAAAGAGAAATAGTATTAATAAATTTATTTAAAAACCATTAACACCTGCTTTTTTTTCTAAAACTTCAGTTCTTTGTTGTAAATGGTAAATCTGGTTTGAAAGTTCTTCTAATTTAGTTGTAATATCCATAAATCTTTTTGTAAGTTTTTTTCTTTTATCTTCTGTACTCCCTGAGATATCCATATAGTCATTAGATTGTGTACTTGGAGTTGAATCTCCAAAAATACTAAAAGGAGTTACAGACGAAGTCTTTTCTTTATCTTCTCCTTGTATTTGAGAAGTCTCTTCTTGTTGTTTTCTATGTCCCTTAGTTAAATCAATTACTTTATCTTTTTTTCCAAATCCGAAAAATCTCATATATCCTATAAGAATAGGTTATTTATAAAATTAGTTATAATGGATTAGAAACATTTTTTAAATACTTAATTCTTTATTTTTTAATAAAAATGAGTGATATAAAAACAATATCAGAAATAATTGAGGAAGTTATCCCATATTACAAGAAAAAAGCAGAGCCAGAAACAGAACATACTTTAGTTTATGATTCTTCTTCAGAAACATTAGAACCTATTTATTTTTTTATTCTTGATTTAATGAGAGATATTGGATTAAAAACCGAAAAATTGATTGATAATTTTGCATCTTCTCCAGGAGGAGGACATTTTTCAGAACTCCAAGGAAAAGCAACAGCTATGCAACAGCAAGCAAATAATACGATGACAACTATATTTACTATTACAAGAAGTGTTTTACAAATTATTTTTGATCTAAAAGAATTTAGAATAAGATTGCAACATTATGATTCTTTAAAATCAGAAAAAACAAAAGACGTTGCTACACATGCTTTAAAACAAATTTGGCTAGATAAAGTGGATATCTTAAAAGGAAACTCAAGTATTGCTGTAATGTCAAGACAATTAGGATTTGCAACTATTTTTGATGCTTTTTTTGCAGCAAAAGATGAAAAGGATGCAGATAAATTAGATCTTAATGATAGAGTAAAAAGAATTATTAAATCAAGAATCTTTGATTTTAATATCTGGGTAAAAGAATCTGAAAAAGAATTAAGAAAAAGATATGAAATTGAAAAAAATTATTTAAAAAGTCAGGTTAATAGTTTAAAACTTTATTCAAGATGGGCAAAACCATATTTAAAAGCAGCACAACAACTTGAAATGAAAGATATGGGAAGAGATCCTGCACTTGTGAAAGTATTTGATACAATTATTCTTGAATTAACTTTACTTGGAAAATCAGAAATAAAAGTAAAGGAATCTGCAATTGAAGGAAAATTACCCCAAGAATTTTCAAAAGAGAGTTTTTTAAGATCATTAAGAAGAGAATACCATAGCTGTATTCTAGTTGATTTTAAATTTAGAGGAATTCCTCAAAGAGCGTCTCAACAACATTATGCTTTTGGGGGGAGAACAGAAGTAACCTTTAAGGCTTATGCATTAAATGATGATGAACTTGAAAAAATTAATAAAGAGCTTGAAAAATCAGATGTAGGAGATGTTTTAAGATTAATTGAAGGTACAACAACAGAAAGTTTAAATCAATTACAAGAAGATATTAATTTCTTTTTAGATGAAAAGGAAGAGGAAGAAGAAAAATCAAAAGATACTTCAAATCCTTTTTCAGCTTTAATTGGACATTATGATAAGAAAGAAAATAAAAAAGAAAAAGAAGATAAAGATAAACCTTTGGTTAAAGATAATTGGATTGAAAAAAATCATATAAGACCTTTAGCTGCAAAGGAAGCAGAAGATAAAGCTTTTTTAATATTTGATGTTTACAAAAAGGCTCATGGAATGGTTAGTTTCACTTGAATTAATTATTTAATTCCTTTCCCAACTCCAAAACTTCTTCATAATGATTATAGAGTTTTTGATAAATTGATTTAACTTTATTTTTTGATTTTAATATCATTTTGGGTAACTTGATGTGGTGCTAATTTATAGATTCTAAGAAATTTGTTAACTCCATAAGAATAAGTTTTGATAGTTTCCTTACTTAAACCTCTCAACATCCCATTTTCCCTGATTACTTTAGCAATATCCATCCTAACTAATTATATGTAAACTAATTTATAACTCTTGTCCGGACCTGTCCAGTGGGTTTAAAAGAAATTAAAAATATCAAGTTTAACATATCAATTAGAATAGATTCATTTTCATTATTAGAAGTTTCTCAAGACTTAAAAAAATTGTTCAAATAAAAAAAATTAACTTTTCTTGAATTTGGATACTCAAAACTCTTCGACTTTTACCACTTCTTTCAGTCGTGGTCACATAACCTCGTTATGTGCAATAAATTTCAGGAGCAGGATGAACAGTCGAAGACTTTTTATATCTCTTTATCTTCTATAAACTATGACTGAGAAAGAAATTGAAGAAAAATCTTCTGATGAAGAAGAACAAGAATCTAAACTAGAAGAAGAAATAGAAGAAGTAGAAGAGATAAAAAATGAATTGGAAATAATAGAAGATAATCAATTTAATGAATTTTTACAACCTCCTACTAAGTCTTCTGCTCCAGTATTAGAGATGGAAAATTCCCCCATGCAAGAATCATTAGAACAGGGTGTTGAAGGAGTTTCAATTTCTAATGAAGATGAGGAAGAAAAAAAAGGTGTGAATTATGGAATTAATACTAAGGAAGATAATAAATATATTACTTCTCAAGATATAAACTATGGTTCTTCTAACACTCCAGATAGAATTGATATGGAAAATGTTGGAAGAGAAAAACAACATTTAAGAGAAGTTGGACCAGCTAGTTTAGGATATCCAAAAACCAAAGATAGTTTTGATAGTTATCAAGTCAAAAGTCCTGATAGAATTGATATGGAGAATGTTGGACGTGACAAGGAAAAACTAAAAGAAGTTGGTAAAATAGACATGAAATATGATACAAATAATTAAATTAGATAAATTAATAAATGATTCTTGATTATAATTAATATTAAAGAGGTTGATTAAATGGCAGACGATTACGAAATAAAAGATATATATCAGGGAGGATATGATTCTCTTAAGCCTTCTTATGGTGAAAGTTTTACGGGAGTTCGTGTTTCCGCAGGAAAACTTGGAGCTCCAACTTCAGCACAAACAGCAAATCAAATAAAGGATATTAATAAGTTATTAAATCAGGGGATTATCCCGATAGAAATTGGAACAGTACAACCAGAAGTATTTGATCAAATACCAAAACAACATTTTAGAGAAATGAAGCGTATGGCTAAACTTACTGGGGCAGAAATCTCTGTTCATGCACCAATACAAGGGATAGAACCTTCTGGAATTGATCCCGAAGAAAGAAGACCTTGGGATGAATCCCATAGAAAAATGACAGAGAAACAACTTAAAAGTGTTGTCGATAGAGCAATTGAAGTTGATGAAGATGGAAAAGTGCCAATAACTATTCATTCATCAAATCTTCCTGGTTCAGAATATAAAATCGATGAAAAAGGCAATAAAGTAAGAGACAAAGTAGTTCTCATAAATCAAGAAACAGGGAAATTTGTTCCACTAGAACCTGAGATTAAATATGATCCTACTCTAAAAAATTTAGAAGAGGAAAGTAGCTTTGAAGAACAAAGAAAAAAGCTTAATGATGCTGAATGGGATAATTCTATTTCAGTTGCTATGTTTAATCAAGAAAATGCAGAAAAAATTCTAGAACCTATCTACCCTTATATTAGAAAGATATACCCTGCAATAATGAATAGTCCTGAATTATTTGAAA
>MDTC01048513.1_pt1 | contig 12095 bp, 10 predicted proteins | sample 811181 | NCBI WGS metagenome assembly MDTC01 (sample SAMN05326644, study PRJNA326480) | marine metagenome | isolation source: seawater | place: Pacific Ocean: North | collected 2011
TAAAAGTTGATAATGTACTTCAAACTCTCCAAAATCTTGGAAAATTCAATAGAAAAAAATCATCTGCCAAAGTTATAGCCTTAACAGGAAGTAATGGTAAAACAAGCACAAAAGAACTAATAAAATCAGTTTTAGAAATTCGATTTGAGACTATTTGTACAGATGGAAACCTGAATAATCATATCGGAGTACCATTAAGTTTACTTAAGATTAGACCTGAAACTGAAATTGCAATTATTGAAATGGGAGCAAACAATTTTGGAGAAATAGATTTTTTAACAAACCTAATAATACCAGATATTGGATATATAACAAACTTTGGAAAAGCTCACCTCGAGGGATTTAAGGATTTAGATGGAGTAATAAAAGGAAAAACAGAATTATACAGATGGATGTTTAAAGAAAAAAGATCCTTACTAATTAATTCTGATGATAAGATACAAACTAAATTTATTGATGATAATTCAGTTACCTTCGGAAGTAATGAAAAATCAAACTATAATTTCAAAAATATTTCAACTCAAAAAGTTTCTGTCAAATACAACAACACTATAGTTTCAACCAACTTATATGGAAATTACAATTACTCTAATGTATGCGCTGCCATATCGATGGGACTACTATTTGAAATTGATATAGATCATATATCCAAAAAGCTTGTAAATTTTGAATTAAAAAACAATAGGTCTGAGATTATAAATAAAAATGATAAAAAAATAATTCTTGATGCATATAATGCCAATCCATCTAGTATGATTTCAGCAATTGAATCTTTTAGCTTGATTTTAGGAAGTAAGGTTGCTATTCTTGGTGATATGTATGAACTCGGTAATTTAAAAGAACAAGAGCACAAACATATTATTGAAATTTGCACTTGTAAAAAAATAGATAGCTGTATTTTTATTGGGGAAATATTTTTCAGCCAAAGAATAAAAAAATCGTCTTATTATTTTTTTAAAAATAAAGTTGATTTTCTAAATAAATTTAAAACAATTGAAAGTAAAAATATTCTGATAAAAGGCTCCAGGGGGATGAAAATGGAAGAAATTTATAATCGTCTGTTATGAAAAAAATAGTGCTGTTTTTCATAGTTCTTGCTACTGTTTCATGTAATGAAAACAGTTTAAAAGTTTGGACTAATTATAACCAATCAAGTGAAATACTAGAAAATTCAAAAAATGACAATCAAAGATTACGATACAATAGAATTCAAAGTATTTCTAACGACAAAAATAATCTTATCAGTGATTTTAAAAATGAGATTTCAAAATTTCTAGTTGAAAGATATGATCAAATAAAAGATTTAATTATTGAAAAATCAATTCCAGAAATACAAAAAAGTATTTTTCAAAAACAATTTTCGTATTATGAACTCACTCTGTTTTACTTATCTAGAATATATTTAATTGAATTTGATAAAGAACAATATTTAAATTCAATTATTTCAATAAATAAAAACGTACTTAAAGAAGCTAAATTAAGTGATCAAAATTCTAAAAATAAAAATCATTTAATTTATGGTATACCAATTCTTCTAAAGGATAATGTTGGTTTTGATGGACTGGCAACAACTGCTGGTGCTTTTAGTCTTAAAGATAACCTAACTGATGACTCATATATTGTTAAAAAATTAAAAGAAAATGGTGCAATTATTTTAGGTAAAACAAACTTAAGTGAATGGGCAAATTATTTTTGTTCAGGTTGTCCAAATGGTTACAGTTCAATGGGGGGTCAAACGTTAAATCCTTATGGAAGGAAAAAAATTGATACTGGTGGCTCAAGCTCTGGAAGTGGAGTTGCTACTGCCTCAAACTTAACTGCAGTTTCAATTGGATCTGAAACTTCTGGATCTATATTATCCCCGGCTTCATCAAATTCTCTTGTCGGAATGAAACCAACAATTGGTTCTGTAAGTAGGTCAGGAATTATTCCAATTTCATCAACATTAGATACTGCGGGTCCGATGACAAAATCTGTAGTTGATAATATAATTGTCATGAATGCAATAATAGGATATGATAATAATGATTCTTCTTCTTATAAATCGAACCCTATTGACTTAACCTTAATTAAAAAAAGTAGAGTTGAAAATTATAGTTTAGGATATTATTCTAATTTTTATAAAAATGATTCACTTTATAAAAAAAATATTGATTTATTAAAATCATCAGGTGCAAAAATGATTGAAATAAAACAATTAAATATTCCTTTAACTGGCTTTAGAAAACTTTTAGATGAAGATATGAGAATTGACTTGGTTAAATATTTTAAATCTTATGGTAATAAAGATTTATTAGTTAATGATATTAAATCAATTATTGAATATAATTCTTTGGATTCTATAACAAGGTCTCCTTATGGTCAAGGTATTTTTAGATCAATTATAAACGACACGCTTAGTTCATCGAGTTTCAAATCATTAAAAGAAAAATTATCTAAAAACGGAAATAAGTTTTTTGATTCAGCTTTTGATAAATATAAAATTGATGCTGTTGTCTCAATAAATAATTTCCATGCAGCATATGCAGCCGTAGCACATAATCCATGTCTAACCGTTCCAATGGGATTTAATTCTGGGAATCAGCCAGCTGGTTTAACATTTATAGGGAAATCTAAATCTGAACAAAAGTTATATGAAATTGGATATGCATATGAACAAATTTCAAAAAGGAGAATAGCTCCAGAAAATTCAAAAAATTAGTTGTTAAAGAGATAATCAATTGTTAATGATGTCATTGATCTTATACCTGTTTCAATAGCAGAATCATCAACATAAAAATCAGGTGTGTGATGAGGTGCTACTTTTGAAAGATCAGTTCCGTTTTTTGATCCCCCGATAAAAAAATAAATACCAGGAATTTTTTCCTGAAAGTATGAAAAATCTTCTGCTCCTGTGATTGCTTTCATTAAATAGACATTTTTGTCTCCATTTACCCTTTTTAAAGTTGGTAGAACTTCATTGTATAAAAGTGGATCATTATATGTTATGGGATATGAAACCATATAAGTAATTTTAGCTTCAATATTATTTGACTTAGCTACATTATATACTATCTCCTCTAATCTTTTGAGTACAATAGCTTTCATGTCATTGTCAAGAGTTCTGATTGTGCCCAACATATATAAATCTTCAGGAATAATATTACTTCTTACTCCACCATGAATACTTCCGATGGTCACAACAGCTCCCGCTTCAGTCAAAGGCAAACTTCTGCTTACTATTGTCTGTAATGAATTAACAATTTGTGCAGCAGTAACAATTGGATCCCTGCCTGTCCATGGTGTTGATCCATGAGTCTGCACACCTTTTAAATCAATCCTAAATTCATTTACAGCAGCCATAATACCTCGAGGTCTCAAATGAACTTGACCTGCATGCATACCTGACCAGACGTGAAGACCAAATATGGCATCAACATCTGGATTATTTAAAACCCCTTCTTTTACCATAAGTTGCGCACCGCCTTCTTCTCCAGCAGGAGCTCCTTCCTCGGCAGGTTGGAAAATAAATTTTACTTGACCTGGGATTTCATCTTTAATTTCAAATAATATTTTTGCAGTAGCTAATAAAATAGCAGTATGCATATCATGTCCACATGTATGCATAACAGGCACTTGTTCTCCATTATATGTTCCTGTCATCTTTGATGCCCAAGATATATTTGCTCTTTCTTTAACAGGGAGACCATCAATATCAGCCCTTAAACCAACCACTGGTCCAGGTTTACCTTCATTTAAAATTGCGACAACCCCTGTTTTTGCAATTCCTGTTTTGGGGCTATATCCAATTTTTATAAGTTCTTGTGCAATTCTTTCGGCTGTTTTAAATTCACGATTACTTAGCTCAGCATTTTCATGAAACCAGTGCCTTAATTCAATAGTTTCTTCAATATTGTCCTGGATTAGATTATTTATTTTATCATCAAATTCTTGTGAATATGAAAAAAAAGTAACAAAAAGCAGTAAAAAAGAAAGGTATTTCATAAATACTTATTTAAAGTATGAAATTAATTCCTTATTACAATTTCATCTCCAAAAAAGTCAACTATTAATTTATTTTTGATATTAACTTTCTCTCCAAGAATCATCTTACTTAAGTTATTAAGTATGTATTTTTGAATTACTCTTTTTACTGGTCTTGCTCCATATTCTGGATCAAATCCTAGCTCAGATAACCTGTCTAATGCATCATCAGTCATAGAAAGATCAATATTTTTATTTTTTAACTTTTTACAAATCATATCAAATTGTAACTCAATAATTTTTTTTATTTCTTTATTGTTTAATGGAGAAAATAAAATTATGTCATCGATTCTATTCAAAAATTCGGGTTTCAATGATTTTTTTAAAAGAATCATAGTAGATTCCATTGCTCGAGATTTAGCTTTATTAAAATCATTAATCTCCTCAAACGATCTTTGAATTTCTTCACTACCTAAGTTACTAGTCATAATTACAATAGTATTTCTGAAATCTGCTGTCCTACCTTTACTGTCAGTCAATCTTCCTTCATCAAGTAATTGTAATAAAATATTAAAAGTGTCAGGGTGAGCCTTTTCAATCTCGTCCAAAAGAATTACAGAATAGGGTCTTCTTCTTACAGCTTCAGTTAATTGTCCACCTTCATCATATCCAACATAACCAGGTGGAGCTCCAATTAATCGACTTACAGAATGTTGCTCTTGATATTCACTCATATCAATCCTTACAATATTTTGTTCATCATCAAATAAAATTTCAGCTATAGCTTTGGCTAACTCTGTTTTTCCAACACCAGTTGTACCTAAAAACAAGAAACTTCCAATTGGTCTATTGTCATCCTGAAGTCCAGATCTACTTCTTCTGATAGAATCACTAACTGACTCAATAGCGTCAATTTGACCAACAAGTCTTTCAGAAATTTGACTTTCCAGTTCTAATAATTTTGATTTTTCAGACTTTAACATTTTTGAAACTGGAATTCCAGTCCATTTTGACACAACCTCAGCTATATGATCATATGTAACTTCTTCACTCAATAATGAATCTTGATCAAACTGTTTAGTCATCTCAAGTTCATAAACTTTTAGTTTTTCTTGAAAATCTTTAATTTTACCATATCTTAATTCAGCAACTTTTGCATAGTCACCGTCTCTTTCATACTTTTCAGCTTGAGATTTTAATTCATCAATATTAATTTTTGTTTGTTGTACCCTTTCAATCACATCCTTTTCATTTTCCCATTTTGTAAACAACAAGTTTCTTTCCTGCTTAAATTCTGATAATTGATCATTAAGTTTTTTAATCTTTTTTTTATCCTTTTCTCTTTTTATAGCAACTAATTCTATTTCAATTTGTCTTATTTTTCTATCTAGTGTATCAAGTTCTTCAGGTTTAGAATTTATTTCTAGCCTTAATTTTGAAGCAGATTCATCCATTAAATCGATAGCCTTATCAGGTAAAAATCTGTCAGATATATATCTACTAGACAATTTAACAGCTCCAATGAGTGCTTCATCTAAAATTTTTACCTTGTGATGAGCTTCATACTTCTCCTTAATTCCTCTTAAAATTGAAATGGAATTTTCAATATCTGGTTCATCTACATAAACTTTCTGGAATCTTCTTTCTAAAGCTTTATCTTTTTCAAAATATTTTTGAAACTCATCAAGAGTTGTTGCACCAATCGCTCTTAAATCACCTCTTGCTAATGCAGGTTTTAAAATGTTTGCTGCATCCATAGCACCTTGTCCTCCACCAGCTCCAACAAGTGTATGAATTTCGTCAATAAACAATATTATTCTTCCATCACTACCTGTAACTTCTTTGATAACAGATTTTAATCTTTCCTCAAATTCCCCTTTATATTTAGCTCCAGCAATTAATGCTCCCATATCCAGAGCATAAATCATTTTTTCTTTTAAATCTTCAGGAACGTCACCTTCAATTATTCTCTTTGCTAAACCTTCAGCAATTGCAGTCTTTCCAGTTCCTGGTTCACCAACTAAAATCGGGTTATTTTTTGACCTTCTTGATAGAATTTGTAGTAATCTTCTTATTTCGTCATCTCTTCCAATTACAGGATCTAATTTACCCTCACCTGCATTTACAGTGAGATTTACTGCATATTTTTCAAGTGATTTTATATTAGTATCATCTGAGGATGATTTAACCTTTTCACCTTTCCTCATATTTATTAAAATTTCTTTTACTTTTTCCAAATTATATCCAAATCCAATAAGAACCTTTGATAATTCATTATTTGAATCAATTAATGAAATTAATAAGTGATCGACTGAAACATAATTATCTCCCATTTTTTTCGAATGATTTATTGCTTTCATCAATGTTTTTGAAGAGTCTTGTGAAAAACCTACAAAATCACCACTTACTTTGGGAATGGAATCAATCATTTTTTCTACAGTAGATTTAATAATTTCATTGTTGACCTCTAACTGATTAGAAACATATGGAAAGATATTATTATCATTATCAATAATAGACTTAAGAATATGACTGTTTTCAACAGTTTGGTGACTTTTTTCTAGTGCTTTTTGTTGAGAATCTTGTAAAATTTCTTGAGTCTTAAATGTAAATTGATCTGTTTTCATTAATAATTTTTATTAATATATATCAAATCACATTCCTTTTATTTTTTATGTCAAAATGACATTTTAAATAGCTGGATATCAAGACATAATGTCTTATTCGCCTATAATTGTAATAAATAATTTCCTAGATGAAGCCATATCACGATGTTCACATAAATAAATTCCCTGCCATATTCCAATTTGAGGAATACCATCTTTAATTGGGAAGTTAACTGATGACCCTAGTAAAGAACTTTTTATGTGAGAGGTCATGTCGTCAGGACCCTCGATCGTGTGTGTATAGTGAACATCTTGATCCGAGACTAGTTTATTGAAGTGGTTCTCAAAATCAACTCTTACACTTGGATCGGCATTTTCATTCATTGTTATACTTGCGGATGTATGTTTTATAAATACATTTACAATACCACTCATTTTAGGTAATTCATTAAATACTTGATTGCTAATTAAATGAAAACCTCTTGGATATGGTTTTATAACTATTTCTTTTTGAAAAATCATAAAATAAAATTATGTTAGTTTAATGATAAATTACAAAAAATCATGGTGCATTAAATTAACAAAAAAAATTAATTCAAATAGAGATGAAATTTGGGATTTAATCTCCTCTCCAAAAAATCTTGAACTATTTCACCCATTTTGTAAGTCTAATAATGTAATTAAATGGTGTGGAAAAGGATCCCAAGATGAAATTGTATACCTAAACGAATTTAAATTAATAAGAAATTTTATTGAATGGGAAGAAAAGAAAGGATACGAATTACTAATTGGAAGAAAAAATGGCAATAAATCTTTAGTAAAGTGGGAAATTATTGAGAAAAAAAATAGCTTTTATCTTAGCATTACACTCTATCCTCACTTCATGAGAGAAAAATCTAAAATTATTTCTCTATTTCCACATTACTTCGTTTTAAAACCAAACCTAAAAAAATATTTAAACAGTGTCATCCTAGGTTTAGACAGGTACTTGTCTAACAAAAAACCGGTGCCAAAGAATTTTTTTGGTAAACATAAATGGTTTTCAAAATAATAAATACTATTTAAAATGATATCTATTTGTTAATATCATTGAAATATGAACCCAAGGAATCTTTAAATTCTAATCCGTCAAGCATTCTGTTCTTCTCTAGTTTTTTAAAAGCTGAAAGACCCCAAAGTAACATTTCTTTAAAAAAGAATAAATCTTCTGTTTTATGATTTTTACAATATTTATTGGTGAGTTGGCTGAGTGGTTTAATACTATTTAATATTTTTTCGTATTCACTATTAGTAAACTCATCTCCAATAAAAATTTCTTTATTACTCATCAAAAACCACTCTGTAATATCATCGTATTGGGATTTCTCATCTGCCTTCTGTAGTTTCTTTATTTCAGGAAAATACTTTAAAAATAGTGACTTTACACCTTCATTAATAAGGTCATAAGAAATTTGATCAGCCCCATGTTCTTCACCTTCATATACTAACTCAATTTTTCCGTTTATTGAGGGAATTATTCCTGCAAAATCTGAAAGCCTAACAGACGATTTATCTTCTCCATTAATTAACATTCTTCTTTTAGTAGTACTTACTAAATTTTCGAATGCTGTAATACTCATTCTTGCACTAACTCCACTTTTATAATCAACATAATCACTTTTTCTTGCTGCAAAATTAATTTCTTCAACTAAATCCTTTGCAATTTCAGGAACGTATATATTAGAATCAACAAAATTTGATTCTTGATTTGTAATTTTTTTTGAAATTTCAGTTGTCAAAGGATAATGAGTAATTATCTGAGAACCAATTCTATCTTTGAGGGGAGTTACAATACTTCCTCTATTTGTATAATCTTCTGGATTTGCAGTAAAAATAAATTGAAGATCAAGAGGCAACCGTAATTTGAAACCCCTTATCTGAATTTCTTTTTCTTCCAGTATTGAAAACAATGCAACTTGAATTTTAGCTTGTAAGTCAGGTAATTCATTTATCACAAAAATAGACCTATTTGCCCTTGGAATCATTCCAAAATGTATTACTCTCTCATCAGCATAAGATAATTTCATTGATGCTGCCTTAATTGGATCAATATCGCCAATTAAATCAGATACTGTAACATCAGGTGTAGCTAATTTTTCATAAAATCTCTCGGTTTTATGAATCCAATCAATCTCAGTATCATCACCTTTTTCTTGAACCATTTTTTTTCCGTAATTAGAAATTGGTAATGTTGGGTCATCATTTATTTCAGATCCTTTGATGACTGGAATCCACTCATCCAGTAAATCAATCATTTTTCTAGCTAATCTAGTTTTTGCTTGACCTCTAAGTCCTAAAAAATTTATATTGTGTTTTGATAAAATAGCCCTTTCCAAATCTGGAATGACAGTACTTTCATAACCATGTATTCCTTCAAATGAATGTTTTCCACTTTTGAGTAGAAGGGATAGATTTTTACATAGCTCATCTTTTATTGAATGTGACTCATAGTCTGATCTCTTTAATTCCTTTAAAGTTTCAATATTTGGTTTTTTCATTTATATCTTTCTTTTTTTATTACTATTATAATCTTCAAAAATCATTTCTCCTAAATTATCTAAGCCAGTATAAAATGCTTTACCACCATTTTCTTTAGAAAATTCTTTAACAAAATGTTGTAAATAAGAATCTCTTGCAATCATGAAAGTAGTGATTGGAATCTTTAACTTTTTAGCTTGTTTTGCCATGTTATAACATTTATTAATTATTTTTGGATCCAAACCATTACTGTTTTTATAATAACTTCCATCTTTTAATTTTAGACAGCTTGGTTTTCCGTCAGTAATCATAAGAATTTGTTTGTTATTATTCTTTTTTCTCTTTAGAATGTCCATAGCTAACTGAATTCCAGCAACAGTATTTGTGTGGTAAGGTCCAACTTTTAAATAAGGTAAATCTTTGAGCTCAACTAATTTTGCGTCATTCCCAAAAACAATAATATCTAAAGTGTCTTTTGGATATCTGGTAGTTATTAATTCCGCTAAAGCCATCGCTACTTTTTTTGCCGGTGTAATTCTGTCCTCACCATACAAAATCATACTGTGACTAATATCAATCATTAAAACAGTACTCATTTGTGATTTAAAAGTCCCGTTACTTACAACTATATCATCAGAAATCAAATTCAATTCATCACTACCAGTTCGGTTATACATGTTTTTTAAGCTTTCACTCACGATTATTTTATCAAAGGGATCTCCAAACTCAAAATTTTTAATATCTGAATAATCATCATCACTGGATCCTGAATGTTTTGACTTGTGATTTCCCTGTTTTGATTTTTTTATTTGACCAAAAATTTTCTTTAAAGCAAATTTCCTAAGAGCTTTTTCCATCTTAGAGGTAATTTTTAATAATTCTTTATTTGTATCAACATTTATTTCAGATGAAATAAATCCTTTATTTAAAAGATCATTAATAAAGTCATCAATAGTGTAATCATCTGTTGTTAAAGAATATTCTTTGTCCAATTCCCTAAGCCAATCTACAGCTTCATCAAAATCACCAGATGTATATGTTAATAACTCTTTAAATATTTCAAGAAGCTTTTCAAAAACAGAAATATCATCCTTGGAAAAAGTTGAAAAAGACCAACCTGAAATAGGAATATTACCTATAAATTTCATCAATAATAACTTTACAAATCAAGTGCCAAAATTGAAAAAAAAGCACCTTTTGGCGCTTTTCTAAATAAACATATTATTCTACAGGATCTGGTGCTACAGCCATAAGAGTCCCTGTAGCATCGCCATAATCACCACCATTAATTAACATCCCATTATCATCATAGGTAAAATAATGATAAAATTTTACCTCAAAACTTTTACCAGAAGCAGTGTTTTTACCTGTCCAAGTACCGTATGTTCTCACACTCCCGTTGAGCATATTAGTTTCAGGGTCAACTCCGGGTAGGAAATTTTCTGGTGAATAATCAATTTCTTCCATTGCATTGATCCATCCAGAAATATATGACATAACATCATCCTTTGTGTTATATAATTCTTTGTTAGCATACCAAGCTCCCTGCCATTCAATATCATCGCTTAATTGTGATGCTAAATAATCTAGATCTTCAGATTCCCATTTTTCAAACCACTGTTTAGTTAATTCAACATTTTTTTCAAAATCTGGATTCTGCTTTGGAGTGGAACATGATGCTAATAAAAGTATTAACATAATAAAAGTTATTTTTTTCATTTGATTAAATTTATTTACAAATTTACGACTTTTTGTTGTGCAATGTTAGTGGGTGATACTGGATTCGAACCAGTGACCCCTACCCTGTCAAGGTAGTGCTCTGAACCAACTGAGCTAATCACCCAAATAAATAATTCATCAAAAGTAGTATAATTATTGATGTAGAATGAATATGTTAAAAAATGTTTCTTACCATGATGATAATATTAAAAATGAAATTAATAATTTGATAGGGAAACCATATTCATTTTTCGACAAAATAAAGAGAGGTGGTATTGGTTCCAGTAAATTATTAATTACAAAAGCAGATAAAGAAATAGAGAATTTACTAGTACTTGACCACAATGATAATTATTGTAATATTGAATTGAGGAACAATGGTATTATAATTTATTTTAGATCACTTCTAGAGACATATGGATTAATTATACCTTATTTTAAGCTAGTTGTTTTTAAAGTCACAAAGGATGAATACACTTTTAACATAGATAGTAAATTTTTAAAAATAAAAGTAAAATCAGCAAACGATCATTCATTTATTAGAAAAATAACTGAAAATAAAGCTAAGAAAACAGAAAACAATAATCCATAGCACTTTGATTATTAATATTTTAGTACATTTAAAAAAAAAAAAAATGAAATATTTAATACACCTTTTTTCATTATCATTCATCTTATTATTTATCACCTCTTGTGAAATTGAAAATACTATGTCTGATGACGAATTAATAGATGCTATTATTAATTCTGATGAAAAAATTTCTGTTCAAGAATATGAACTTCCAGCTCAACTAAAAAACTCCATTTCAGATGACATGCCTGATGATTTTGTTGATAATGCAAAATTAGCGCCTAGTTTAGGTTATCAATTGGAAATGAGATCAATAGAAGTTTTTAATATGGGGATAAAATCTGGAGATGTTTTTTTTGATACTGATGGTAGAAAACTAGAAAGAAGCAAAGACGATGATAAAAGAGGTAAAAAGAAAAGACCAGAACCATGCTTTAAACTAAAATATCCATTAAACCTAGAGCTGCCTGATGGAGCAATTGTGGAAGTTAGCGACAGAAAAGAACACTGCGAAGTTGTTAAAAGTTTTCATTCTAAAAATAAATCTGACAGAAAAGAAATTAAAATCTCATTTCCTGTAACTGTACTATTATATGATGACAGTAAAAATATGATAGAAAAACTGATGGATAACGAAAAAGATTTACAAGAATTAAAAGAAACTTGCGAACAAAAAGATACTAGAGATAAAAAAAATTAAATATTAATTTAAATCCCAA